>Ga0156236_120_pt1 | contig 279247 bp, 243 predicted proteins | sample RifCSPlowO2_12_FD_107883 | JGI IMG/M metagenome (GOLD analysis project Ga0156236, IMG submission 107883) | Candidatus Lindowbacteria bacterium RIFCSPLOWO2_12_FULL_62_27
TCGATGGCGCTGGCCACCCGTTTGGCGATCGGGTTCGATCCGGAGACCCGAAAACAGACCCTGCAGGACATCCGCCGCCGGGCCGAATCCGTTTCTCCGGCCGGTGGCCGGGCCGTCCGGCACTTTGTAATCCTGCCGGCCGCCCTGGCCGCGTTCACATTCATGGCCTACTGCCAGTTTCGCGTGTTCCAGGGCAACCGGTCGCTCAAAAAAGCCTCGCCCGACGGGGGCCGATCCATTTCGTCCATTCCCCTCGGAAAGACGGTCCTGCAATCGAATCCTTACAACCCCGCGGCGGCCTACGCACTGGCCTGCGCCTACCTCGAAAAAAACGAGCCGGGGAATGCGCTGGAGGCCTTTCGAGCGGTCATGCAACTGGCGCCGAATTACGCCTATACGCACCGGCTCATTGCTGCGAACTTAATGCGCCTGTATCTCACGACGAATCAGTTGAAGTATCTCTACGCGGCGTATCTTGAATTCGAGGGATTCACCGTCATGAACAACGACCATGAGCCGCACATGATGATCATTGAGGGGTATCGCATGTACATGAAGAATGGAGCGCGCGCGCACCATCATAACCAGTTCATCTTCTGGTTGGCTCAGGAAGACTTGTTCTTCAACCTCCTGCGCTACTGGAACGGCTGGGCATGGGGATTCGGCCTGTATCCTGAAGATCTCCACGTGCAGACGTTATACGACACTTACCTTCGAGACGGCGAAGCGGCCATGCACGATCACTGGAAGCTCCGGGTCGAGTTTGTACGGCTCAGCGGCCGGCCGTGGCAGGAGGTGCAGTATGCGATCAAAATGGCATCGGCGTTGGCGCCCCGGAGGGCGCATGTCCTCCAGTATGTCCTGGGGGGCATCGTGAGGCTGAAGGATCCGGAGACCGATCTCCTCTATTTAATCAACATCCTCGAAGGCCTGCGCCCCGAACATCTGCCCGCCGACCTCTGCCACATCATGCGGGAACAACTGATCGGGGCCGCCGCCGGCCGGATCGATTCGCCCCTCCTCTATTACGCGCTGGGCGTCCTGTCCCACCGCGCGGGCGACCGGGACCATGCCGCCGGCTTTTTCGCCACGGCGCGCAATCGTGCCGCCGGCGACGATTCCCATGTCCGGATCCTCCGGCGGATCAGCCGGTACGGATATTGAGTTCATCTTTCCTTTGACGAGCGTGCAATAAATGCTATAGTGTTGGTCTGCCTTGGTGGCAGGGAGAGATTGGGGAGGGGACCCAAGGGACAGCAGACTTATGCCCAAGACCGAAAAGCCGAAGAAGCCGGCGCGGCACGCCAGCGCGGCCGGCGAACGAGATACGTCCAAACCTGACGCCAAAGAAGCGGACGCCAGGAGTCCGTCCTCCGAGAGCTACGGCGCCGACAGCATTCAGGTGCTGGAGGGCCTGGAGGCGGTCCGCCGCCGGCCGGCCATGTACATCGGCACGACCAGTTCCCGGGGCCTGCACCATCTGGTCAGCGAAGTGGTCGACAACAGCGTTGATGAGGCCATGGCCGGGCATTGCAAGCACATCACCGTCACGGTCACGAAAGAGCAGGTCGTGGAGGTGGTGGACGATGGGCGGGGCATTCCGGTCGAGAAGCACAAAAAATTCAAAGGCAAGAGCGCGCTCGAGGTCGTGATGACCGTTCTCCACGCCGGCGGCAAGTTCGACAAGGAGTCCTACAAAGTATCCGGGGGACTGCATGGCGTCGGCGTGTCGGTCGTCAACGCCCTGTCGGAATGGCTGGAAGTGGAAGTGCGGCGGGACGGAACGATCTATTACCAGAAATACAAACGCGGCAAGCCGGCCGGCGACGTTCATGCCAAAGGGAGCCTTCCGAAGGGCAAGGAAAAGGAGACGGGGACGACCGTTCGGTTTTACGCCGACTCCGACATTTTCAAGGAGATCGAATTCAAAGTCGATCTCCTGAAGAACCGGATGAAGGAACTCGCCTACCTGAACGCCGGCCTGAGCCTCACGCTGATTCACGAGAAGGAGAAATTCAACGAGACCTACAAGTTCGAGGGGGGATTGGCGCAGTTTGTGAAGGACATGACTGCCAACAAGGGCCCGCTCCACTCCAAGCCCATCGCCTTCTCCAAGGAAAAGGGCGGCTTCAAGGTCGAGGGTGCGTTTCAGTACACCGACACCTACGTTGAGACCCTCTTCTCCTTCGCCAACAACATCAACACACACGAAGGCGGCACGCATCTGACCGGCGTCAAGGGCGCGTTCACGCGGGTCATCAACGACTACGCCCGAAAAAATGACCTCCTCAAGGAAAAAGATCCTCCGCTCGAGGGCGAGGACACCCGCGAGGGACTCTACGGGGTCATCCACGTTCTCGTTCCGGAACCGCAGTTCGAGGGGCAGACGAAGACCAAACTCGGGAACAGCGAGATCAAGGGCGTGGCCGAGGCCGTCTGCGCGGACGCCCTCGGCACCTACTTCGAGGAAAACCCGCCGATCGCGCGGAAGATCTGCGCCAAAGCCATCACCGCCGCACAGGCCCGCGTCGCGGCCAAGAAGGCCAAGGAGCTGACCCGGAAGAAAAACGCGCTCGACATTTCCACGCTGCCGGGCAAGCTCGCCGACTGTTCGATCGACGATCCCAAACTCTGCGAGCTCTTCATCGTCGAAGGCGATTCCGCCGGTGGCTCGGCCAAACAGGGCCGGGACCGGCAGTTCCAGGCCATCCTGCCGCTCCGGGGGAAGATCCTGAACGTCGAGAAGGCGCGGCTTGACAAGATTCTGGCGAACGAGGAAATCCGCACCATCGTCACCGCGATCGGCGCCGGGGTCGGCTCGGAAAAAGAAACCAAAAACGGCGAGGAGAGCGGGATCAACCTCGAAAAACTCCGATATCACCGCGTCATCGTCATGACCGACGCCGACGTCGACGGCGCCCACATCCGGACGCTCCTTCTGACCTTTTTCTTCCGCTACATGCGGCTGCTCGTCGAGAGCGGCCACATCTTCATCGCCCAGCCGCCGCTCTATGCCGTCAAATACGACGGCAAGGTCGAATACGCCTATGACGACGGGGAACTTGATAAAATCAAGAAGCGCCTGAAGGAAAAGTCGCTGTACATTCAGCGGTACAAAGGACTGGGCGAGATGAATCCGGACCAGCTCTGGGACACGACCATGGACCCGAACCGGCGGGTGCTCCTGCAGGTCAAACTTGAGGACGAGATCGAAGCGGACGAGATCATGTCGATCCTGATGGGCAACGAAGTCGAGCCCCGCCGGATCTTCATTCAGGAAAACTTCAAAGAAGTCACAAACCTCGATGTCTAAGTCCCGTTAGAATGCCCGCCGAAATTCAGCAGCGCGTCGAGGAGGCGTATCTAGAGGATCAGCTCAAGGTTTCCTACATCAACTATGCGATGAGCGTCATCGTCGGGCGCGCCCTGCCCGACGTCCGGGACGGCTTCAAGCCCGTCCACCGCCGGATCCTCTACGCCATGTACCACGATCTCAGCCTGCACCACAACAAGCGGTACTCGAAATGCGCCGGTGTGGTGGGCGAAGTTCTCAAGCGCTATCATCCGCATGGAGACTCGGCGGTGTACGACACGCTGGTCCGGCTGGCCCAGGAGTGGGTCATGCGGTATCCGCTGGTCGACGGTCAGGGAAATTTCGGGTCCATCGACGGAGATCCGCCGGCCGCCTACCGCTACACCGAGTGCCGGCTGGAGCAGATCGCGGACTATTATCTCAACGACATCGACAAGGAGACGGTCAATTTCGGCCCCAATTTCGACGACACGCTCCAGGAGCCCCTGATTCTCCCGACGCGCCTGCCCAACCTGCTCATCAACGGCTCCGCCGGCATCGCCGTCGGCATGGCCACCAACATTCCGCCGCACAACATGCGCGAGGTCATCGACGCCGTCTGCGCCCAGATCGAGGCGCCGGACATCGACATGAAGGACCTCATGAAGCACGTCCGCGCGCCGGATTTTCCTACCGGCGGAATCATCTACGGGTCGGAGGGCATTCAGGAAATGTATGAGACGGGCCGCGGCAAGATCACGGTCCGGGCCAAGGCTGTGATCGAGCGGCTCCGGAACGGCAAGGACGCCATCGTCATCACCGAAATGCCCTACCAGGTCGCGAAGACCCCCCTGATCGAAAAAATATCCGAACTCGTCCGGGAGGAGAAGTTGAAGGGCATTTCCGCAATGCGGGACGAGTCCGACCGCGACGGGATCCGGCTGGTCATCGAGCTGAAAAAAGGCGAGCCGCCGCAGGTCGTGCTGAACAATCTATTCAAGCACACGCAGCTCCAGATCACTTACGGCGCGATCCTCCTGTGCCTCGTCCACAACCAGCCGCTCATCCTCAACCTCAAAAGGATCGTCCAGCATTTCATCGATTTCCGCAAGGACGTCGTCACCCGCCGGACGCAATTCGAGCTTCGCAAGGCCGAGGAGCGGGCGCACATCCTCGAAGGGCTGAAAATCGCGATCGCGCACATCAACGAAGTCGTCAACATCATCAAGAAGTCAAAAGACACCGACGACGCGCGGAAGAAACTCACCCGGCGATTCAAGCTGACTGAAGTCCAGGCCCAGGCGATCCTCGACATGACCCTGAAACGCCTGACGGGCCTTGAGGTTGAAAAGATCGAGGACGAACTCAAGCAGCTCGAGGAGACCATCAAGGAACTCAAGTCGATCCTGGCGAGCGAAAAAAAGCTCATGGGAGTGATCACGGCTGAGCTGCAGGAACTGAAAAAGCTTTTCGGGGACGACCGCCGCACCGAGATCGTAAAAAAAGCCGAGGATTTTTCCGTCGAAGACCTGATCGCCGAGGAGGACGTCGTCGTGACGATTTCGCACGACAGCTACATCAAGCGTATCCCCGTTTCCAGTTACCGCCGCCAGCGCCGGGGCGGGCATGGCGTGACGGGCATGAAGACGAAGGACGAAGACGCCGTCGAGCATCTCTTCGTCGCGTCGACCCACAACTACATCCTGTTTTTCACGGACCAGGGAAAATGCCTCTGGCTGAAAGTTTACGACGTCCCCGAGGGCTCGCGGGCCAGCCGCGGCAAGGCGCTGACCAACTGCCTGGCGATCAGCGGCGACGAGCGAATCACGGCCTTTGTGCCGGTCAAGGAATTCACGGAAGGATCCTTTTTGTTCATGGTCACCCGCGACGGCACGATCAAACGGGTGGCGCTGCCGGAATTTTCGAATCCCCGGTCCGCCGGCATCCGGGCCATCACGCTGGACGAGAAGGACGCGCTGATCGGCGTCAAGATGACGTCAGGAAATTCCGAAATCATTCTTTCCACCCGAAACGGGACCGCCATCCGGTTCCATGAAAATGACGTCCGGGTCATGGGCCGGTCCGCCGGCGGTGTCCGCGGCATCCGGCTGGGCAAGGGAGACGCCGTGGTGTCCGCGTCCCTGGCCAACAAGGGCGCCGACCTTCTGACGGTGACCGAGAAGGGCTATGGAAAGCGCACGCCGCTGGAGGAATATCGGGTGCAATCCCGCGGCGGCAAGGGCATCATCAACATGAAGGCGACGGATCGGAACGGCAAAGTGATCGACGTACTCGAAGTGAGTGACAAAGACGAACTGTTGCTCATCACCAAAAAGGGCGTAGTCATGCGAATCCGCGTCAAGGAAGTCCGGGAGTGCGGCCGGAACACGCAGGGCGTCCGGCTCATCAATCTCGCCGCCGGCGATGCCCTGTCCGACGTCGCGCGGGTGGTTCAGGAGGAAGCGGGGGAATCCGAGGAAAGTCCGGAACCGGACAAGGCCTGACCCCTCTCAAGTCGCCGAGAGATCCAGCTCCAGTTGGCTTTCGTCCGTCAGATAATTCCGGTCCGGCCGGACCCAGAAAAAGGGTTTGATCAGGGGAAGGCGTTTGAATCCCTGCATGTCGTTCAGGATCGTCTGCAAATAATCCCGCATGGATTTTGTCAATTCAGGCCGGCTTGGAAACGCCCCGTCCACGGCGGAGCCGGACCCGCGGGCCGTTTTGTCGAACCAATCCTGCAGGAAGGACCGCGCCTGCAAATCGCGCGGAAGAATATTCTGATGAAATCGCGGATGCCGCTTGAGCCACCGGAAGGCATGCGGATAGATGGCAGGGCTGCGACGCGGAAGGATGAGATGAATATTGAGTTCTGGCCGCGTATGGCCATCAACCCATTTGAGGAAATCCAAGAGTTCCGGCGTCTGAACCTTGACGCGCTTTCGGGCCCGATGGGCGGCGCGGAGGACTTTTGAAATAATCAGCGGATCGTCCGGCCCGGGTTCCGGCGGCGGTCCTTGGATCGCCGGCTGGACGGCAAGCGCCGAGGCCGGCTCCGAGGGCGCCGCCAGCAGCGCCACGGCGAAGACATCGTTGGACTCGATGTAGAGCCCGGCCAGATCGGTGTATTTCCGGTAAAACTCCGGATCATGCCGGAACTTGAACTCGGCGTCCGCCGGCTTGAGCCCGTGCCGTTTCCAGATGCGCTGAATGGTGCTCCGGCTGACCCCCGTGAGTTTGGCCATGTTCCGGATGGACCAGCGTTTGGCGTTGGCCGGAAACTGTTTTTCTGTCGCCTCGATGATTTTCCGTATCTCGTCCTCGCCGTGCCTCGGTTTCTTGATTTTTTTGTCGTCTGAAATCTCCGCCAACCCGCCGCTCAGAAAACGGTTTCGCCAGTACAGCACTGTCGAGGCCGACACGCCCAGCCGGGACGCGACATTGGCCGTCGAATGGCCGGAGGCCGACAGGAGGATAATCCAAGCACGAATGATGAAACGCAGCGGAACCCCGGGCCGATCGACCCAGGATTCCAGCGCCTTGCGGTCCTTCGCCGTCAAGGCGATGGTTCCCTTCCCCACTCTCATGTGAATTTCAATATCTTATGGTTTAATAAAAAAAAAGAGGAATTTTGGGGTATGGAAAATCTGGCCGATCAATTGAAGCCGGGCGTCTTTTTGAGCACCGGTCACCGAGGAGCGGCGAGTCTGGCTCCCGAGAACACGATGGCATCCATCCGGAAAGCGCTCGACCTCGGCGTGGACCTCGTCGAACTTGACGTCCGCGCGACCGCGGACGGGCGGATCGTCGCCCTTCACGATGAAACCGTCGACCGGACCACGGATGGAAGAGGCGACATCAGCCGCATGCCGTATGAGGCCGTCCTGGAACTGGATGCGGGGTACCGGTTCGCATCGCCGGCGTTTCCGTTCCGCGGCCGGGGCGTCCGGATCCCGCTGCTGGAAGAAATTTTCGAGGCGTTTCCGGCGGCGCGGTTCACCGTCGAAATAAAATCCCCGACCCATCCCGGGTTCCTCGAAACGCTCGCGGCGATGGTCCTCCGGCAGGCGAAAGATCGTGTGATTCTGGCCTCCGATCCCATGCGGCCTCTCGAACAGATCCGGCGACGGCTCCCGGGCGTGCCGACCAATTTATCGAGGCCGGAAGTCCGCCAGTTTTATTGCATGGAAAAAATTTTCCTGAGCCGGCTGTTTCGATCCACAGGCATCGTCTTCCAGGTTCCCGTCTATTCAGGCGGAGACAATCGCCGGGGCCTCCACGTGGTCACGCGCAGATTTGTGCGTGCCGCGCACAATACGGGCCGGCCGGTCCAGGTCTGGACGGTCAACGACCCTGACGAAATGCGGCGGCTCCTGGCGCTCGATGTGGACGGACTTGTAACCGACCGGCCGGACCTGCTCAACGAGGTGCTGCGGGAAAGTCCGCCCCGGCGCGTTGACAGGGTTGTATGGTTTTAATAGAGTCCGCAATAGAAGGAGGCTGGGACGGGTGGCGGACAAAGGCAAAAAACACGAAGGCAACGCAGGCGGCAAATTTTATGTGGATACCGAATGCATCGACTGTGATCTGTGCCGGGAAACGGCGCCGGCGAACTTCAAGCGAAACGATGACGGGGGATATTCATTCGTATTCAAGCAGCCCGAGACGTCCGAGCAAATCGATCAGTGCCGGGAGGCCATGGAGGGCTGCCCCGTGGAGGCGATCGGGCAGGACGGAGAAGAGCAGGCCTGATCGGATTTCATGAAAATCAAAGTCTTGTTGTTCGCCGCCGCGCGCGATATCGCCGGCCAAACCGAAATCTGTATGGACCTGCCCATTGGATCCACCCTGACGGACGTGCAAACGCGGCTGAAAACAGAGTACCCCGCCCTCTCGCAACTTCTTGCGGTGTGCCGTTATGCCGTGAACGCCGACTATCAGCCATCAGACGTGAGACTGCCGGACGGGGCCGAGGTCGGCGTGATTCCGCCGGTGTCGGGCGGGTCGGCGCCGAGCGAGGCACCGCTGTACGCGCGTATTGTGCGACGTTCCATCGCCGTGCAGGAACTGGCCGACAAGATCGGCGGGCCTGGCTGCGGCGCCCTCCTCACGTTCGCCGGAGCGGTGCGCGCCGACGACGACGAGCAGGGGCGCGCCCAAGTGACCCACATCACCTATGAGGGATACGAATCGATGGCGGAGCAAGTTCTCCGGCAGATCGCCGAATCCGTCGCGCGGGCGCATCAAGTGCGCGTGGCGATCGAGCATCGCCTCGGGCGGCTGGAAGTGGGGGAGGTATCGGTCGGCGTTGCCGTCGCATGTCCGCACCGTTCTCAGGGATTTTCGGCGCTGAGGGACGCGATCGAGAAAATCAAGAAAGACCTTCCGATCTGGAAAAAAGAGGAGTTCTCCGACGGCACGTCACTGTGGGTCCATGGCCAGGTCGAATCGCACCCCCAGCCCGAGCGCCCGCCCCTTGATTCCGGGGCCGAAACTGCCGATACATAGGGCAGATGGAAATCGTATGCAATGGCCAGTCGATCAAGGAACCGGAGCTTGAGCAGACACGCTCATTTTCGCAGCTCATGACGGAACTGCACCGCCTCCTGAGCCTTCGCGAGGAGATCATCACGGACGTGCACGCAGACGGGCGGGAGATCGCGTCGTGGGACACGGTCGATCTGGATGTAACGCGGATCGCCCGGCTGGACATTGCGACGCTGCCGATGAGGGACTATGCGATCTCCAGTCTGGGAGACTTGGGCGAGTACGCCAGCAGCGTTTTGTCCGTCCTCCGAAACATGGAAACGATCTGCCGCAAGGACGGATTCGATCCTGTCCGGCGGCGGCTTGAAGAGGGCCTGGACTACATCCTGACCATCATCGAAACGTCCGGCAGCGTCCTGAAACTGAATCTGGCGCAGGCCCGGTATGACGTCCGGAGCGGCGAGCAGATGTTGAAGGAAATGCGTTCGCTCAGGACGCAGATCGCCGCCGCGCATGACCTCCAGTCCGCCCGGCATCTCATCGAAGACCTGGACTTCGCGCTGACTGACTGGCTGAAATTTCTCGAGCTGCTCCTCACGCGATACCGGGACCGGGAAGCCGAGGTCGGAACGGTGGACGCCATCCAGGTGCAGGCGAAGGCCCGCCTGGAGGGGCTGGACCGGCTCCAGGCGGACCTCCTCTCGATCGTGGATGACCTGTATGCCGGCCGGATCGCGCGGTCGCTGGAACATTTCCAGGACCGTATTTCGGCGCTGCAGGAATCGCTGGTGTTCTTACAGCGGCTGAAGGAATTCGGGAAAATCCAGTACGACCAGCTCTCGGTCAACGGCGAGAAACTGAGCGGCAAGATTTCCCAGATGGCCCGGATTCTCAGGGAACTTTCGGAAACCATCCAGGTCGGCGACACGGTCCTCATGCGCGACCTGCTAGAATACGAGATTCAACCGTTTATCCAGTTTCTCAGACAGATCTACACGCAGATTTGTTCCTCCGAAGACTCCTGAAATTCGAGCTGGCCCGGATTGTTCGGGACCAGTTCGGCCCGGACCAGCCCGAAGTTGAAATCACGCTGCCGCGGGACCCCGCGCATGGAGACTACGCTACCAACTTTCCGCTGAAGGCCTCGAAGGCGCAACGGACGGCGCCGATCGCCCTCGCCGAAACAATCGCCGGGCGGCTCCAGACACACGCCTGGTTTTCGCAGGTCAGCGCCGCCAAACCGGGATTCGTCAATCTCTTTCTGTCGCAGGCATATCTTGCGGAAGGGATCGAAACCCTGGCCCGCGACGAGCCGTTCTTCTCCCATTATCAGGTCACGCCCGCCCTGAACGTCAACGTCGAGTTCGTCTCCGCCAATCCCACCGGGCCCCTCACGGTCGGCCACGGCCGCAACGCTTGCCTCGGCGACAGCCTCGCGAGACTTCTCAGAGCCGTCGGACACCGCATGACCGCCGAGTACTATTTCAACAACGCCGGCCGGCAGATGAAACTGCTCGCCAATTCGCTCCGCGCCCGGTACCTGGAGTTGATCGGCCGGCCTGTGGAGTTTCCGGAGGAAGGATATGTCGGCCAATACATCGTGGACATCGCCCGAACGATCCGTGAGCGGGAGGCGGACCGGAAGGCGGACGCCGGCCAATCGTTTTTCCAAGCGGAGGCCGAGCAGAGCATTTTCTCGATCATTCGCGGGACGCTGGACCGGCTGGACGTAACCTTTGACGTCTATTTCAACGAGGACAGCCTGTACAAAACCGGCGCGGTCCAGGCCGTGCTGAGTGAGCTGAAAACCCGCGGATGGACCTTCGAAACGGACGGCGCCGTTGCGTTTCGCGGAGAGCCGCACGGCCTGTCCAAGGATCCGGTGCTGGTGAAAAAGACCGGTGAGCCGACCTACCGCCTGCCCGATGTCGCCTATCACATCGACAAGCTGGGCCGGCGGTACGACCTCATCATCGACGTCCTCGGCGCGGACCACATCGATGAGCACCGCGAGGTCCTCGCGATCCTCAAGGCCCTGGGGCATCCCACCGGACCCATTCGCGGCATCATCTACCAGTTCGTCACGCTCGTCCGGGAGGGCAAACCGGTCAAGATGTCGACGCGCCGGGCCGAGTACGTGACCCTGGACGAGCTTTTGGACGAAGTCGGCCCGGACGTGGCGCGGTTCTTTTTTCTATCGCGGAAGGCCGACACCCATCTGGAATTCGATCTGGAGCTGGCCAAAAAAGAGTCGCAGGAAAATCCCGTGTACTACGTCCAGTACGCCCACGCGCGGCTGGCCGGCATTTTCCGCACCGCCACCGAAAACGGCTTGACGGCGGCCGATATTCAGCAGGCCCGTGTGGACCTCCGGCCGCCGGAAGCGGTCGTGCTCGCGAAAAAAATCCTGTCGTTCGGGGACGTACTGGAAGGCAGCCTGAATGATCTCGAGGTGACGGCCCTTCTCTGGTATCTGAGGGACCTGGCGGAAACATTTCACAAATATTACACGGAAGTTCGTGTGGTCGACCCCGGAGACCGCCCCGGAAGCCTCGGCCGGCTCAAGCTCTGCGGCGTCGTCAAAAAAATCCTTTACAGCACCCTCACCACGCTCGGAATCGGCGCGCCCGACCGGATGTAAGGCGGCGACGCCGTCAGCGTTCCATATTAATAACGCAGCGGAGCGCCGTGCCCTTCACCATGAGATCGATCGCGTCGTTGATCTCATCCAGCGAAAACTCGTGCGAGATCATCCCATCAAGGGAAAACCGGCCCGAGCGCTGGAGCCGGATCAGCCGGGGGATTTCGTAGGAGGGATTGGAACTGCCGCCGTAGGACGGCACGAGCTTTTTGCCGAAATGCAGCGGCGTCGTATCGAGCGCCATCCGGTCACCGGCCTTCGTCACGCCGACCAGCACCGTTCGGCCGGTCGCGCTGGTCAGATCGTAGGCGAGTTCCTTGATGGGATTGGCGCCGATCGTCTCCACGACCACGTCGGCGCCGGTGGGAAAGAGGCTTTCGAGACGCTTGCGCGCGTCCTCCTTCGAGGCGTCGATCACGTGGGTCGCGCCGTACTCCAGAGCTTTTTTCAGCTTCACTTCCTGCAGGTCGACGGCGACGATCGGATGGGCCGACACGAGAGACGCGGCGAGGATCACCGAAAGACCCACGCCGCCCGACCCGTAGACCACGATCGACTCGCCCGTCTTCATGCGCGCCTCGTTCTGGACGATTCCGAAACCCGTTGTCAGCGCGCACCCGTACAGGACCGCCGACTTCAGGTTGAGGTCGGCCGGGACCGGCGTCACGCGGTTTTCGGAAACGATGGCCATTTCGTTGAAGGTCGTGACCCACCCGGCGTTCAGCCGGTTTCCCTTCCACTGATACCGCGGCGTGTCCGACTGGATCCCCTCTCCTTTGCGCCAGTGCAGCACGACGCGGTCACCCGCTTTGACGGCCTTCACACCCGGCCCGCAGGCTTGCACGACGCCACCGCCTTCGTGACCCAACAGGTGCGGCAAAAACTTGTCGGGTCCCTTGAGCCCGCGCATCTCGTTGACCTGCGATCCACAGATTCCCGTATAATGAATCTTGACCAGAACCTGCCCGTGGAGGAGGTCGGCCGGCATCTGAACTTCGTCCACCACCAGCGGCTTTCTTTGCTCGACCATGATCGCCGCCTTCATTTCGGCGTTTCCTCCACCAGATTCAACACGTCGGATGTCATGAAGAAATAATCTCCGGTATAGCCCGCCTCCTTCAACACTTCCTGCCACTCGTCCACATGAAGGATCGTGGCGCCGAGGACCGACCACATCTTGAACAGTTTGAATCCTTGCTCGTCCCGGTAGGATCCCAGCGTGATGAAACTTTTTCCTTTTCCCACCCGCCCAATTTCCCTGAGGCAGGAGAGGGCGTCGGCGAGCGTCATCGTATAGACGACGCCGACCGCGATGACGAGATCGAATTCGTGGTCCTGGAACGGCAGTTTCTCAAACCGGCCCTGCGTGATCAGCGGCCGGACCGACGGCATCGAATTTTCGATCGCGTAGGGGGACACTTCGTACCCCCGGAGTTTCATGCCGGGAAACCGTTCCTTGAAATCGTGCAACAGAAACCCTTTCTCGCAGCCGATCTGGAGGACGGCCGAATTTTCGTTGAGGCCGTACTCCCGCGTCATCGTATCGACGACCGCTTTCCACCGGCCGTCGTACCGGTATCCGCCGTAGCCGTTGTTCCGGTCGCCGTCGTAATACTCCCGGTCGCGGTACGAGGCCGCGATCCGGTTGCGGATGCCGCGAAGGTGCGGGCCCACATACCGGGGCTTGCCGGGCTGCGGATAAGCGCCGAGCGCGTTGAATTCTCTCATGGCGTCACATACCCCTTCCCCTCGCCGGCGTCGATCGGAACCAGGCATCCGCCCATCATGGAGGCGGCGTCGGAACAGAGAAGCATGACGAGCGGGATCAGTTCCTCGGCCTTTCCCAAAAATCCCCGCGGCAGCCGCTCCGCGACAAACCGGCTGACCACCTCCGGGCTCTTCGACTCCAGGCGCATCCACGAATTACCGGGCGCATAAAACCCGCCCGGCAAAATTCCGGTCACCACAATCCCGCTCGGCGCCAGCTCCCGGCCCAGGGACCGCACATAGGCGGCGAGCGCCGACTTGACGGTGTTGTATCCCACCGACGCGGTCGCTTCGCTGGAGGCGATGGAGCCTACGTGGACCAGGTTACCGGATTTTTTCTCGACCATGCCCGGCGCCACCCGGCGGTTGATTTCCGTCGCGACGAGGACGTTCAGCGTAAACAGTTTTAAAAAATCAGAGGAAGACAGAAGCGGTTCCCGCAGCCCCAGACCGCCGCCCGCCACGTGCAGCACCACGTCGATGCCGCCCAAAAACGATTTCGCCTGATCGACCGCCGCCCCAAGCCGGTCGAAATCGGTCAAATCGACGGGCAAGCACGCGTGCCGCTCGGGGCGCGCGCACGAATCCCGCACCTTTGCGAGATCCGCTTCCGTCCTCGCCATGAGCGCCAGCGAGGCGCCGGCGCCTGCCAGGGCGCGTGCGCACACGGAGCCGAGCCCCCGGGACGCGCCGGTCACGAGGATGCGCTTGTCCTGCACGCCGGTCGACATGCCTATCCGCGCGCCTTCAGGACCTGCAGGGTTGCTTTCATGAAATCGCCGTTGTTGCGGTAGTGCGGCGCCGTCACGAGATTGCCGTCGACGACCACGTTCTGATCCAAGTAGGTGGCGCCGGCGTTGCGAATATCGTCGGCGATTGACTGATACCCCGTCGCCCGCCGGCCTTTGAGAATGCCCGCCGAAACGCAAATCCAAGGCCCGTGACAGATGGCCGCCACGACTTTGCCGCTGTCGTACATCTCCTTCACGAATTGGAGGACTTCCTTCCGGAGCCTCAACCGGTCCGGCGCCTCAAAGCCGCCGGGCAAAATCACGAGATCGTAGTCGGCCGCCTTGAGGTCCCGAGTATCGACCGTGGGCCGGGCGGGCACGCCATACTTGCCGAACACAGCCGCCTTGTCGGGCGTCGCCACCTCCACCGCGATGCCCTCTTCGAGCAGGCGGTAATAGGGGTAGGTGAATTCCTCGTCCTGAAAATTCTGCGCGGTAATGATCACGGCTTTTTTCATCGGAAAATGACTATCACAAGGCCGGCGGCGGCGTCAAATCCGTGAAATCGTCAAACCACGGAACGCCTCCGATGATTCGCCAATCGACCATGCCGGAATTGCGCCCGACGAAATCGATGCCGACCGCGCGCGCGGCGGTGAGGTCGTTGAGCGTGTCGCCAATAAACACGCATTCACGGGCCTGCCACTTCTGTGTCCCCAGGAGCCGCTGCAGATTTTCCTCCTTGCGCGCCGGCGAGCCGAGGATTTCGGCGAAATAACCGCGGAGGCCTCTGGCTTGGCACACCGATCGCAGTTCCTCCTGGTCCGACCCCGAGACGATAGCGAATCGGCCCGGGCGGTGGAACCGCGCCAAAAACTCGATTGATCCTTTCACCGCTTCAGCTTCGATGACGCGGCGCTTCACCAGATCCGAATAACGCGCAGACCACTCCACCACCTTTTCTTCCGACACCGGCTCGCCTATGAGTTCCTTGAAAAAATACCGGATCTTTTCATACCGCGACATTCCCCCATTCGCCTCCGCGTATCGCACCATCGCATCGACTTTGGATTCCGGGAACCCCTGAAACAGCAATCGGAACCCGTCGACACGAATCGGGTTCGTGTCGGCGAGGACGCCGTCGAAATCGAAAATCAGGCGCGGATACCGCAGGATGTCAGGCGGCGGCATGCGCGAACTTGCGGAGAACGTCGGCCGGCAGATGAACGCCAAGTCCCGGCCGGGTCGGCACGCGGACAAATCCGCGCTCCATCTTCAAGGGCTCTTCCAAAAGCTCGTGATAAACGGCGTTTTCGGAACAGTCGAACTCGAGCCACGAGGTGTTCGGCGTGGCGGCCATGAGGTGGAGCGTGGCGGCGAGGAGGATACCGGAAGAGAAATTGTGCGGCGACACGCGGACGCCATACTCTTCCGCGAGGCCGCAAATCTTTTTCGTTTCGAGAATCCCACCCGCGCGCCCGATGTCCGGCATGGCCACGTCCACGGCGCGCAAATCGAAAAGCTGTTTGAATCCGTGGACGCAGAATTCGTTTTCGCCGGCCGCAAGCGCCATGCGCGTCCCGCGCCGCACCTCGACCAGGGCCTCCGCGGGGTCGGGCCGCACGGGTTCTTCCAGCCAGTAAATATCGAACGGCTCCCAGAGCTGCGCGGCGCGAATGGCATCCTGAGCAGAGTAGCCAGCGTTGAGATCGATCATGAGTTTCACGCCGACCCCGACCGCCTCCCGGAGGCTCCGCACCCGTATCGTCTCCTCCTCTGGCGGCCGGCATCCGATGTGCGCCTTGACGGCGCCGAATCCCCTGCGAACGATCTGTTCCGCGCGATCCGCCATCCTCGCCGGGTCCTCTTCCCAGTAGACGTCACTCGCGTACGCCTCGATCCGGTCCCGGGCCGGGGCCGAATCTTCGGCGGCAAGAAGCCGATGAACCGGCGCGCCGAGGGCCTTGCCTTTGATGTCCCAGCAGGCCATCTCGATGGCGCTGAACGCGCAGATCGCCGATCCCTTTCGTTCAAAGTAAACGTACGGCTCCATCAGCCTCTGCCGGATTCCCTCGATGTCGGTGGGATCCAAACCGACCGCGCGGGCCGCAAGATCGGCCTCGAGAATCGCCCGAATCACCGCGGCCTGGCCAACGCCCTCTCCCAAGCCGATCAGTCCCTCATCCGTGTGAACCTGCACGATCGCGTGCCGCCGAACATCAAATCCCCCGCGGGAAATCCGCATGGAGGAGGTCAGCCGGTTCTCGAGCAGGAATGTCCGGACTTCCGTGATTTTCACGCCGGCAGTTTACCACGCCCGACGCCACTCCGGTACTCTTGATTCGCCCCGCTTGTTTTGGTCAAATGGTTTCATGCAGGAAAAGATCAAAAAAATAACGGTCAGTTTGGCGGATAGGACCGAGGTGCAGAAGGTCCCGGTGGATCCTTCCACGCAGACAGACAACTCCTTTGACTATTCGAAGGTCGTGGTGAAGAAGCCGTGGGGGTACGAGTACCTGATGTACCAGAACGCACACATGGCCGTATGGATACTCTACATCAAAAAGGGGAACCGGACCTCCATGCACTGCCACCCGAAGAAGAAGACGTCGCTGGTGGTGCTGTCCGGCGAAGCCATCTGTTCCACGCTGGGCGAGAGAATGAAGCGGACGACCAGCGAGGGGCTCCTGATGGACAAAGGCGTGTTTCACAGCACGGAGTCGGTGTCCGACAGCGGCACGTTCGTCATGGAGATCGAGACCCCGAACCACAAGCGGGACCTGGTCCGGCTCGAGGACAAATACGGCCGGGTCGGCAAGGGCTACGAATCGGTCAGCGAGATGTCATTCAATCTCGACAATTACAACTACATCACGTTCATCGAATCGAAGATCTATTACAACGTCCGGAAAAAATTCGGCACCTGCAGCCTGTCTCTGGCGAAATTCAGGACCTACGAGGAGTTCAAAAACAATTTCGAGCTCAAGGGCTGGGACGCCGTGAGCATCGTCAAGGGCAAGATCCTGGACGGCCGCGGCGCCGTCATCCTCGACGTCGGCGACACCGTGGATCTCGAAACCATCAAGTCCTTCCAGAACATTCAGATCGACGGCGAGATCGAAGTCATCGTGATCAAGCGGCGGGACACCATGGTGAAACTGTCGGATTATGTCGTAACGTTTATTGAAAAGGAAAAAGTGCGGGACGTGTTTCTCGTTCCCGGCCGGCCCAACGCCCACATCATCGACTCGATCGGGCGCAACACCAACATGCGGTACGTGTGTTTCAAGTCCGAGGAGGCCGCGACCATGGCGGCGGAAGGGGCATCCAAGCTGTCGAACCGCCCGGCCGTCGTGGTTCTTTCATCGGGAGCGTCCGGCACGAACGCCCTGACCGGCGTGGCCGACGCCTGGGTCGACTCCACCCCGCTTCTTGTGATTTCCGGCCAGACGCGGACGGATGAGATCACCAGCGGCGCCGTCCGGCAGCTCGGCATCCAGGAGCTGGACATCGTGCAGATTGTCCGGCCCATCACCAAGTACGCCGTGCGAATCGAGGACGCGAACAGCATCCGCTACCATCTCGAGAAGGCGGTCCATCTGGCCAGAACCGGCCGGCCCGGGCCCGTGTGGATTGATCTGCCGTCGGACCTGCAGGGAATGGATATCGACGAGGATGAGCTGAAGCCGTTTCAACCGCCGGGCTCACCCGGCAGCGGCGGGGACGGGGAAACGGATGAGAAAATCGAAGAGGCGATCCGGCTGGTGCGCGAAGCCGAACGGCCGGTGCTGCTGGCCGGCAACGGCATTCGCCTTGCCGGCGCCCAGCAGAGCTTTCTTGAACTCGTGGACCGGCTGGCCCTCCCGGTGCTGACCTCCCGGCGCGGCGCGGACCTCATGCCCGACGATCATCCGCTGTTTTTCGGCCGGCCGGGCACGTACGGCCAGCGGAGCGCGAATTTCGTCATCCAGAACGCCGACGTCATCCTGAGCATCGGCTCGAGACTGTCCCTCCCGCAAATCGGCCGGAACCCCAAGGCGTTTGCGCGGGCGGCCAGATTGATCGTGGTCGACATCGACAAACACGAGCTGGGGAAACCGACCATCCGGCCGTATCAGGCCATCTGCTGTTCGGCCGGCGAGATGATCCGAAGGATGCAGGAAAAACTCAGCGAGGGCCAGCGGCGGGACATTTCCGCCTGGATTCAGAGATGCCGCGAGTGGCGTTCGAAATACACCGAGCCCCGCCCGAACGGACATCCGCCGGAGGACCGGCTCGACGCCTACGCGTTTATCCGGATCCTGTCGCAATCGCTGAAACCCGGCGAGATCGTCTGCGTGGACGGCAAGGCGCCCCTGACGTTCGTCATGCACAGTTTCCGTTTCAAGGAGGGCCAGCGGCTTATTTCGGCCTCCGGCCTCGAAAACACCAGCTTTGCGCTGCCGGCGGCGATGGGCTCCTGCATCAACTCCAACGGCCGGGAGATTGTCTGTCTCTGCGAATACCGCGGATTTCAGAAGAACGCGCAGGAACTGGAAACCGTCAACAAATACCGGCTTCCCATCAAGATTTTCATTCTCGACACCGGCGGCTATTACATCAAGGACACCCAGCAGGACTATTTCGGCGGCCGATACGTGGCGTCGGAAAGCGAGGAAGGGATCACCGCGCCGGACATCCGCCAGATCGGCGCCGCCTACAATCTTCCCGCCTTCCAGCTCAGCACGCGCCGCGACCTCGAGTCGAATCTTCCGGAGATCGTCCAAAAGCCGGGGCCGTTCATCTGCGACGTGCGGATCGACAAGAGCCAGAAGTTCGAGCCGAAAATCGTCTATACCGTGAAGCCGGACGGAAAATGGATCGCCAAACCGCTTGAAGACATGTATCCTTTTCTGGATCGCGAGGAATTAAAGGCCAACATGATTGTCGATTTGCTCGAAGAGGAATAGAGGAGGCTGCGAATGATCCGGGTGGCGGATTACATCATCTCGTTTCTGGAGGGCGCCGGTGTCCGGGATTTTTTCACCGTGTCCGGCGGCGGATCCATCTTTCTGGACGACGCGCTGGCCGCCAATCCGAACATCCGCTACTACTGCTGTCACCACGAGCAGGCGGTGGCGATGGCCACCGAGGGCTACGCGCGGGCGCGCGGGGACCTCGGGGTCTCCGTCGTCACCACGGGACCCGGCAGCACCAACGCCATCACCGGCGTCGCCGGTTCGTGGATGGATTCGGTCCCGCACATGGTCCTGTCCGGCCAGGTGTTCTTGAACCAGACCATCCGGAAGACCGGCGCGCGGCAGATCGGGGTCCAGGAGATCAACATCATCGACATTGTCCGCCCGCTCACCAAACTCGCGGTCATGGTCGAATCGGCGGACAAGATCAAATACTTTCTGCAAAAGGCCGTGTACGTCGCGAAAGCCGGCCGGCCCGGGCCCGTGTGGCTCGACATTCCGGCCGACGTCCAGAACGCGCGGGTCCACCCGGACGATCTGGTGTCCTTCGACCCGTCGGAACTCAAGCCGGCCGAATTCGACGCTCATTTAAAAGAGAAGGTCCGCGAGGCCGTCAACTTCTTGCGCGCGGCGAAACGGCCCCTCGTGCATGTGGGCCAGGGCGTGAGGATCGCCGGCGCCGCACAGGAATTTCGCCGGCTGATCGAGACCCACCGGCTGCCCTTCGTGTCGGCGCGGAACGTCAACGACATGATCGAGACCGACCACGATTTGTATGTGGGCCGGCCCGGCACATTCGCCCAGCGGGGCGCAAACTTTGCCGTTCAAAATTGCGACGTGTATCTCGCCGTCGGCACGCGGCTGTCCCTCCCGCAGACAGGCTATCGTTCGAAGGACTACGCGCGTCACGCGCGGCGGATCATGGTGGACATCGACCGGGCGGAACTGGAAAAGGACACGCTCGACATCCATTTGAAAATCCACGCCGACGCCGGCCGATTCCTCAGAGAACTCATCGACCAGCTCCAATCCGTCCAACTGAACACCACCTCGTGGGTCGAACAGTGCCGGCACTGGAAAAAGAAGTATCCGGTCGTGTTGCCTGAATACAAGGACCAGAAAGGCTCGGTCAATTCCTATTACTTCACCGACGTCCTGTCGGACCTCCTGGGGCCCGGGGACCTGATCGTGACGGACATGGGCATCGCCTTTCAGGGAACGCACCAAGCCTTTCGCGTGAAGAAGGGCCAGAGACTCTTCACCAATTGCGGCTACGCCGCGATGGGCTGGGGCTTGCCGGCCGCGGTGGGCGCTTGCATCGGCATCGGCAAAAAGCGGACGATCTGCATCGCCGGCGAAGGCGGTCTGCAGATGAACCTGCAAGAACTTGCCACCGTCATGCACAATAAACTTCCCATCAAATTATTCGTCCTCAACAACGGCGGGTATCTCACCATCAAACAGACGCAGGAATACGGATTCGGCGGCCGGCTCATGGGCTGCAACCAGGACAGCGGACTGAGCTTCCCGGACATGAAGTCGATCAGCGCCGCCTACGGGTTCGACTTTCTGAGGGTGAGTGACCAGAAAAATCTGAAATCGGCGGTCGAAAAGGCGATTTCGGGTCCCGGCCCGTTTGTCTGCGAAATCATGATGGACCCCAACCAGGCGCAAATCCCGAAATTCCTGGCCCGGAAAAATCCCGACGGATCAACCCTTCCCACGCCGCTCGAAGATCTCTATCCCTACCTGGACGAGGCGGAATTCAAGGAGAACATGGTAGCGCAACGGCCCAACGAATAGTAGATTGCTTCGTTTCGCCATAGAGTCCTCGTCGTCTAGGGGCCCAGGACACCGCCCTTTCACGGCGGTAACACGGGTTCAAATCCCGTCGAGGACGCTGTTCTTCAGATCGATCCGCTGACGGACCGCCGCGAGCAAATCCATCGGCGGCGGAAGACACGTCGTCACGAGGGCCTGGCCGGCGTACGGAGTCAGAAAGGCCGTCACCGCCGCGCGGCGTTCCTCGTCCAGCTCGGAAAACAAATCATCAAACAGCAGGATGGGAAGCGACACACGGGAGAGACGTGCGGCCTCGATGCACTTGAGGGCCAGCGAGAGAATTCGGATCTCACCCTGGGAAAGCGTTTCCTGCGCCGGCAGATTCACATCCATCATGAGCACGTCGTCGCGGTGCGGTCCCACCGTCGTGTGGCCCGCCGCCCGGTCCTGCGCCCGATGGGAGATCAGCGCGCCGAGCAAGTCCTCCGCGGCCGTCTCCTGGATGCGGAGCCGGGTCCGCCCGGCCAGATGGGCGGCGCCGAGAGAGGCAAGCCTATCGGGCAGCGCGGCTTGGACTTCCTCGATCAATTTCCTGCGCCCAGACATGATTTCACCGCCGTCGCCGGCAAGCGTTTCGTCATACGCCAGTAGGGCGTGTTCGTCGAGTACCGATGAACCCGCTGCGCGCAGGAACGCGTTTCGATCCTCGAGCGCGCGTGTGTAGCGCCGGAGCCTGGAAAGGTACTCCGGATTTTCCTGGGCCAGAATCCTGTCCATCCATTTCCTCCGCCGGGCCGGCTCGCCTGTGACCATCCGCATTTCCTCGGCCGAAAACAGGACGACCGGCGGCCGGCCGATCAGATCGCTTCTTCGAACAGGCCGGCCGTCCTCGTGAAACACGAGGGCCGACCCTGCCAAAAACGCAACGGACCGGACTTTGGGTTCGCCGGCGGCTCGCTCGACCTCAACGCGGAAATAAGGCGATCCACCGGTTCGGCACAGGAGAGACAACACTCGAATATCCCGCGCCGGCCGGCCGAGACACAGGAGATACACCGACTCCAGGAGTGTGGACTTGCCGGAACCGTTGGGCCCCGAAATCAGCGTGAGGCCGGACTCGGCCAGCGTTACTTCGGCCTTTGCGAATCTCCTGAAATTTTCGAGCGTGAGGCGGACAAAACTGTTGGCGGGTGTCAAGCGATGCGCATGGGCATGATGACGTGGAGATGCGAGTTGTCGTCCGGCGTGCGGAACACGCACGGATTTTTGGGCGTGATAACCCTGACCTGTACCTCCGGAGTCTCGATCTGGGAGATGGCATCCAGGCAGTAATTGACGTTGAAAGCCAGCTCCATGGGGCTGCCGGAGTATTTCAAGCCGAGGGTCGCGTCGCCGCTGCCGCGGTCCTGGGAGGCCGCGGATATTTTCAGGGAGTTCGGCTCCAGCTTGAAGAGCACCCGGGGATTCTGGACGTCGGTGAAAACCGACACCAGCCGGAGGGCTTGCGTCAGTTCCGTCACGTCGACCAGGAAATTGGTTTCGAATTCCTTCGGGATCACCTGCGCATAATTCGGAAATTTTTCCGCAATGAGCTGGGTCTGCAGCGTCAACCCGTCCATGGAAAACAGGGCCACGCGCTCGGTGAACGTCAGAGACACGGACGAGTCGTCGTCCGGGAGGCACCGGATCAGTTCCTGGCAGCTCCGGATCGGCACAAGAAACTCGCGCTTCTGGAATTTGCCGTCGACGCCGATCCGCACAAACGCCAGGCGGTGACTGTCGGTCGAAACCAGTTTGAGGTCCGCGCCCTCGAGATCAAAGAGAACCCCCGTCAAATACCGCCGGCTGTCCTCCACCGCCGCGGCCACCACGGTGCGTTTGAGACCTCCCAGAAGCTCTTTGGCGGACACGGAGAGCTTGACCTCGCCCTCGAGTTTCGCGGCTTTGGGGAAATCATCCTTCGACAGCACCGGAATACTGCCGGAAAATTTCTGTTTTCCCACCGCCGTCACATGGATCTGTCCCTTTTGAATGTCGCCGGACAGCACGAGCGACGCCTCGGGATCGGCGAGACGACTGACGAGATCGCCGAGCGTTTTGGCAGGAATGGCCACATCGGCCTTGTCGGCCACCGCGGAATTCAAAGCGACCGTGATGCGAAGATCCAGGTTGGTCCCGGTCAGGCGGCTCTTGCCGTCCCGGGCCTCCAAGAGAAGGTTCGTGAGAATCGGCAGAGGTGTCTGTTCGTCGACCGCACCACGAACTTTTTGCAGGGCATGCGCAAGGGACTCTTTGGTAAACTGGGCTTTCATCGGTTATCTCCTTTTATATATATAATAATAGTGTTTTTAATAATTATAAACACTATTATTATTATGTCCCGTGGATATGTGGGAAACCGTAAAACCTTCTGAACGCCAGCGCAAAGCCGAAATCAGTTCCTGTGGGCCGTTGCGCACAGAATCCTCAATTCACACGACGTGTGCAAAACGGGCCACCGTGCGTCGACACCCTCTGCACCATCAGTGCACACCCAGTTCTTTCATGAGATTGTCCAGCGTTCTCATCGTCTGCGGATTCTGGGCCGCTTCCGCTTCGATCTTCTCCACCGCGTGGATCACCGTGGTGTGGTCGCGGTCACCGAAGGCGTCTCCGATCGACTGGAGTGAGTAGTCGGTGAGCTTGCGGATCAGATACATGGCCATCATGCGGGGATAGGCGATGTTGTGCGTGCGGCGCTTGGATTTCAGCTCGTCCACCGAGACCTTGAAATATCCCGAGATGCAGCCGGTGATGCCGTCCGGCGTGAGGATGTTTCTGCGCCGGACCACAATGTCCCGCAGCATTTCGCGGGCGAGATCCAGCGTCATCTCCTGTTTCATGATCCTGCTGCGCGCGGCCACGCGCGTGAGAGACCCTTCGAGTTCCCGGATATTGGTGCGGACATTTTCCGCGATGAATTCGAGGACATCCTTTCGAACCGGCAGATTCTCCCGCTGGGCCTTGTCCATGAGAATGGCGACGCGCGTTTCATAATCGGGCGGCTGAATGTCGGCCGTGAGGCCCCACTCAAACCGGCTCCGTAGCCGCTCCTCGATGTCGAGAATGTCCTTCGGCGGCCGGTCGGAGGAGAGGACGATGTGTTTGCGCGCGCTGTGAAGTTCATTAAAGGTATGGAAAATTTCTTCCTGGATGGCGTCCTTGCCTGAGATGAAATGGACATCGTCCAGTAGAAGGATGTCCATGTTCCGGTACTTGTATCGAAAGGCCGTGGTGCTCCTGCCGCGGACCGCCGCGACGTATTCGTTCGTGAATTGCTCCGACGTGATGTAGCACACCACGGCCTGGGGCGACCGGCGCTTGATGAAATGCCCGATGGCGTGCATCAGGTGCGTCTTGCCCAGACCCACGCCGCCATAGAGGAAAAGCGGATTGTAAATTTCGCCGGGCGATTCGGAAACCGCGAGGGCGGCGGCGTGCGCGAAATTGTTGCTCTTGCCGACGACAAACCGGTCGAAGGTGTATTTGTGATTGAGGTTGCTGCCGGTGAAACTGAACTCGAGGTTGGCCGGCGTTTCCTCCTGCGGTCCGGTTTCCTCCTCCGCCACAGGTCCTGCGGACATGGACCGGTTCACGCGGATGTCGACTTTCACGGCGGCCCCGGCCAGTTCGCTCAGCGTATCGGAAATTTTCGGAATGAATTCCGCCAGCCGTTTCCGGTAGATCGCGCTGGGAACCTCCAGCACGTAGTGGGAATCAGAATCGGATTTGAACTCTGTGTTCTTGACCCAGATGTCAAACAGATGCTCCGGGATGTGAGTGCGCAGTACGCCCAAAAGCTTATCCTGCTCAATTAGATGCGTCGGCATTATTTCCCCTCTTTCCTTGCAGATAAACCCCGTTTATCCACACTTTCAACGATAATTTCCACAATCTATCCCAACCCTTTTTCCAGCGGTTATCCACAGTTTATACACCCAATGATGCACATATTCTACACACTGAAACATAAGCACTTATGATATTGGGTTCTTATACCAGCGCGAGGTTTTCCACGCAAGTGTTTTTTTGAAATTCTCGGCATTTTCTCAACAACAAATTAGATTTCACTTGTTTATGTCGCGCCCAGCGCTTCCATCGGCTCCGTCAGAAGCGTGAGGACCGCCGTGTGATTCAGAATGGCCGAACGAACTTTTCGTCCGTCCCAGTGAATCGGGCCGATTTCGGCGAACCCGAAAAGGCCGGCGACGGGAAGTTCCGGGAAGAACTCGCGATAGGCGTCGAGATCGACATGAGGCCGGCCGTAAAGGGACAGTCCGCGCGCGCAGCAGTTGAAGATCACCGTCGCTCGTGGCGCCCGGCCGCTGAGGCCGCCGCTCAATCGTTCCAGCATCTGCCGGAACGTGCGCCTCGACCCTCTGGCGCTCCGGACGCCGAAACAGATGAATTGTCCTGCGCGGACCGGTTCCGCGACGGAGACATGCTGGGTGGCCAGCTCGACAGCGAGAATGCTTCGCACGATATATCGGCCTGCGATGTAATCCTTGAGGGAATCCGCGAGCGCGCAGAAGATGTCGATGCGGTCCTGCTGTGGGTGGGCTTTCCGCTGTTCCTGGACGAACGCCGCGAGGACGTCGGCGGCCGGTTCGTGGTCGATCTGCGCGATCCGGTTGTCCGATGCGCTCGTGATCGGCCGCGGCTCGGATTCTGGAAGGACGGCGTGGGCGACCCCGATGGAAGCCTCGACGCAGCCGGCGAGGTGCAGTGCGGCGCAACCGTGGTGGGAGGATTCGCCGTCGGCCGCGATCGTGGCCACCTGGCTTTCGGCGGACCACCCGGCGGCGGCGCCGACGACGGGTGTTTCGGGAAAGGCGTGGGCCATGCGGGAAAGAAACCCGGGATGCAGGCTTCGCGGGTCCGCCGTCAGGAACAGGACGCCGCGTTCCCGATAGAGACTCGGCAGTTCCCCCCGCAGGTGCTGGACGGCGTCGGACCGCAGATCGGGCGCCATGGCGGCCCCCGCGGTGACGCGGTCGGAGGACATCAGGAGGATCGACAGGCCCGGCTCGCTTTCGACCTCGCCCCGCGGACCGATGATGCCGGCGCCGGTCGCGCCGAAGAGCGCCCGGATATGAATCTTGCTTCGAAGAAAATCCAGGATTTCCTGAAAGGATTTCGAATGATGGCTTGTGCCGAAGACCCACGCGGCGGTCGCCGCCGGTTCAGGCAAGGGCTGGACCGCCTCGCCGAGGGCCTCGGCCGCCGCCGCCTTCGAATCCGGGTTCAAACTCATGCCTGCGCCGGTGTGGATCATGCGAGGATTATAGCAGAAATAAAGACGGCGCCGGCGGTAGATGAGGCGTTGCTGTCACTTTGGGACATTTCCCTTGAGCGCCATCAAAATGGATGTGCGCAGGCGCCCGAATTCGTCGTCCGACATGACCGGCGCCGCGCCGTCAAGGGAGATTTCCTCCTGCATATGGATCCAGTTGCGCCCTCTCATCTTCGGCACGTGAATGAGGGCGGGCAGGCGATAGACGCGCAGGACGGAGGCATACATCGGATTGCGGTACTTGCGGGACTCGCTTAACGCAAAGTCCACCGTGTAGGGCATGAAGGGTCCGATTCGGACGATTTCTTCCGGACCCACTTCGACGTTTTCAACGGAGAGCGCCACATATCGAATCGGCACCCGATCGCCGGTCCACGCCGGAACGCGCGGCGCCACCTCCGGCTTGAGCGCATCGTCGGCCAAACCGTCCCGGTGCGGCACCAGCAGGAACGCCTTCCCGGTCTTGATGCCGCCGGCGACGGCACGCAGACTGAGCGCGGTTCGGCCCCCGCCGAACGACTCGACCATGCGGTGATCGAAGAGATGGCCGACGGAGGTTTTGTCGGGAAGAGTTTCGTCTTTCACCGTGCCATCCGGCGACGGTGCGGACGCATCGTCGGATTCGACCTCGGTCCCGGTTCCACGCCCTACGAACCAGGCTCCGCCTGCGGCGAGGGCGAACAGAATCCCGGCGGCGATGAGGACGGCCTTATTGGATTTGACGCCGGCCGGCGCGTTGGACGAAACATCCGAGCGAAGGATGTCCACCGGCGCGCCGGCCGCGCCCGACAAGTCCTCGATCACGTGAACGGCCGACCGGTATCGCTTGCACAAATCCCGCTGGAGACATTTTTGCAGGATGCTGTCAGACAGCGCCGAGAGTTTCGCGTTCAGGTTTCGCGCGGGCGGCGGCGCGTACGATGGATTCAGAATCCGGGCGATCACCACGGTCGCGGACTCGCCGTCGAAGGGCCGCCGGCCCGTCGCGATCTGGTAGCCGATCACGCCCAGGGACCAGAGGTCCGCCGGCTCGCGCACGTCTTTCGACGACTGGATCTGTTCCGGCGCCGAATAGTGCGGCGTGCCGAGAACTTCGCCCGTCACCGTGAAGTGCGATTCGCTGACCATGGCCGAAAGACCGAAATCCGTGATCCGGATGCCGCCGTTTGGCATCACCACCACGTTGCCCTCCGTCAGATCCCTGTGCAGAATCCCCTGCTGATGAGCCGCCAGGAGCGCCCGGCAGATTTCGCCGAACATCGCGCGCCAGGTTTCGTCGTCCGGAAGTTCCGTGCGTTCGGCGAGCCAGGCCCGAAGGTTCTTGCCCTCCAGCCATTCCATCGCAAGATAATAGCGTCCGGCGTCGATGCCGAATTCGTAAACCTTGGGAATCGCTTCGTGCGACAGCGTCATGCCGATCCGCGCCTCGCGCTTGAACCGCTCCACAAACGCCTCCTGCTTGCCGAAGGCCGCCGGCAGAAGTTTCACCGCCACCGGCTTGCCGTCCTCCGGGTCCTCCGCCCGGTACACCGAGCCCATCCCCCCCGCCGCCACCAGCGAGACGATCCGGTACCGGCCGATCCGGTCCGGGGTTGATGGGTGGGCCGTCATTTCAGCAGATGAAATGCGTTTTTGTAGGGCGTAAGATCGAGATCCCATTCTCCGCTCCGCAGGATTGGGCGATTCCCGGCCGACACGATGTTGACAGAGCGGGTGGCTCTCCCCCCCAGAGATGTAAACGTCTCAATGCGATCCGGCGAGAGAATATCTCCCGGAATCACGAAAATGTCCCGAGACTCTTCATCATCGACGACCACAAAATAGGGTCCCAAGTCCGCAATCGCGCGGGCGACGATCGGACTTAAACTGATACGATGGCGGATCCCCAATGACCGAATCGTCGTGCGATACAGGTAACAGTTTCTGTCACGGACCTTATATGTCCTCGCCGATCCGGGTATTCCAGAGAGAATCCGGTCCATCTTGACATTGAACTTCGCCCCAAAGAGCAGATCATCCTCCGACATTTCTCTCATCTTATATGCCGGGGTTTCCTGCCCGGCGTCGGAGACGCCGGCACTTGGGGCCGCGGAGCGGCTGACCCGTCCGGCGGCGATTCCGGATGCGAGGGGAATGACGAGAAGAACCCAGACGGCCGCGGGCAACCGGCGCCGCGCCACCGACATGCGCGCCAGGGCCGGGCGCCATTCCACATTTTTTAAATCTCCCGTGCGCCACGCGCCGCAAGACGGACAGGCTCGCCCGGATTCGGCCGCCATGTGTCCGCAGGCGGGGCAGGCAACGGCCACCCCGCTCTCGTCCGTCCGTGGACTTTGCGGGATTCCCTCCGTCCGTCCGGTCATTTCAGGAGATGGAACGCATTTTTGTAGGGCGTAAGGTCGAGTTCCCATTCGCCGCTTTGCAAGAGCGCACTCTTTCCACCAGAACGGACTGTCGCATACCTGGTAGAACTTGTAGTATTCGCCCGGACAAATTTTTCCATTGTTTCCGTCGACAAAATGTTCCCGGGGATCACAAAAACTTCATCGAGGTCATCCGTTTCGACAACCAGGAACCAAGGACCCAACTTGTCCATGAGCCGTGGGAGGGCTGGATTTAAATAGACCTTCATTCGCCTCACACGTTCTGCAGATGCGGCATACAGGTAATATTTGCCGCCCTGGACCTCATATGTTCTCGCGTGCGTACCTGTTCTTCCTCCCACGCGAATTCTCTCGATCTTGAGATTCAGCTTCGCCGCCCACGGCAACGCGTCGTCCGCCGCCTGCTTTGTTGATATGGCCGGCGCGTCCACTTCATCCCGTTGGTCATCCTCATCTGCAAGCTGGGACTCCGGCGCGTATGCCCTTTGCCCGCCCCCCGTGACGGAGACCCACCCGATGGGCGCGCCGGCGGCGAAGGCGGCGAGGGAGGCGATGAGCGCGATGGCGACCCGGCGAAGGCTCACGAAACCGCCGCCGGGGTCCGGCGCGGGGCGGGAGGACGAAAGAGCGTAGGTGCGGCCGCCGATCTCGGCTTCGATCACTCCCCGGCGGCCGATCTTGCCGGACCGTACGACCTGGCCGACCGCCCCTCGCGGAGGCGGGTGTCCGCCCGCCGCATGATGATGGCAGGCGATCTGCGCGTGATAAAAGACTTCGCCCGGAATGTAGGCGCGGTCTGACCGGTAGGCGAACGCCTGCGGAATCGGGTCGTCAGAGTCCAGGTCTCGCAAGAGATCCGCACATGATCCGTATCGGCCGGCCGGCTCGCGGCAGAGGCACCGCATGACGATCAGATCCAGTTTCTGGGATACGCCGTCTTTGACCTCCGACGGAAATTTGATGTGGTAGCTGGGATTGAGCAGCGTCGCGGTAATGGATGCGATGTTCCGTGCCTCATAGGGCGTCCGGCCGGCCAGGATTTCGTAGGCGATGACGCCGATCGACCAGAGGTCCGACCGGGCGTCGATGGCGGCGCGGGACTCGAACTGCTCGGGGGCCATGTAGGCGGGCGTGCCGAAGTGTTGGCCGGTCATGGTGAGGGTCGCCTCGTCGACGAGTTTGGAGATGCCGAAATCGACGAGCTTGATGCCGGTTGCGCCGTTGACGATGACGTTTTTCGGTGAAATATCCCGGTGGATGATTCCAACGCCGTGCGCGTACGACAGAATTCCCGCAAGATCCCGGATAACCCTCACCGCCAGGTCAGGCCCGCCGGAGGGAGGGTGAGCCAGGACCCATTCGAGTGACCGGCCCTCGAGAAATTCCATGACGACGTATCGGCGGCCGTCCACCTCTCCGTCGTCGATGTGCCGGGGGATGCCGGGATGATTCAGTTTTCGCAGCGACGCGCATTCCCGCTTGAACCGCTCCCGGAACCTCTCGTTCTTCGACAGATGCTGCGGCAGAACTTTGAGCGCCACGGGCGGGCCGCCCTGCGGGGATTCGGCCAGATATACGTTGCCCATGCCCCCGTGGCCGACCTCCCGGATGATCCTGAAAGGCCCGAAAAATTCGACGCTTGGCGCGGGAGGCGGCGTCATCGGACGGTCAGGAAATCCTTCAGGATCTTCATGCGCATTTCGACGCCGGCGCCGGCATCCAGAAACGGGCGAAGTTCGTCGACCGATCGAAATTTGCGGGACTTGCGTGCCTTCAGAATACCGGATATCTCTCCGCGTCCGATATAGGGAATTCCCTTGAACCGGGCCTCCGGCAGAGTGTGGACGTCCTGCGGCTCGCCCCACAGGCTCAGGAATTCCAAGTCAACCGTCACGGTCCGATCGCCCGGTTTGACGTAGAGCGCCTTCCGATATCGGGCAAGGCGTTCCCCCGCCGGTTCTGATTTGGGATTGTACTGCAATGGCTCAATCACCCCGCGAATAAACTCCTCCACATCCCCAAACGCCCCCCGGCGGTGGCGGTGCATCATGATCAGGAGCGGATCCCGCCACGTTCGGAGCAGGCCTGTCAAATCCGAGAGTGAGGCATGATTCAGATCCAGCCGTTCCGCAACCGACGTGACGACGATGAAATCTTTCAACAGATTCAGCCGGATTTTGGGATCCCAGGATGCGTCCAGCAGCGGCAGAAGGTCTTGAAATGATCGGAACGCCCGCCTCTCACGGACGCGCCAGACAGCCGTTTTTTCGTGCCCTTTCAAAAGAGGCAGGTTGTGGATCTGATCAAAGGACGCGGTGTTCAGATTGACGGGTTCATTCCACATCCGCAGAAACTCCGGATCAACGGTCACCGTCGCGTCTCCCGGGGCAACCATAAGGATGTCCCGGTATCGTTTGACCTGTTCTTGAACCGTTTCCCTATGGGGCTTGTAGCCGACCGGCAAAAGAATGCCGTTGATATATTCATCGACGCTCCGGAACGCTCCGTGACGGTGGCGGTGCATCATGATGAGCATCGCGTCCCGGTCGCGGCCTTTGCCGAAGGCGCCAATCAGCTCTTCGAGCGAGGCGTGATTCAAGTCGACCCGGGCGCGCCTGGAAAGTCGGGAGGAAGCCAGTTGTTCGGCATAAAATTTGTCGACGGCCTGCTTGTAGGTGCGGTCGAGCGTTTCGTTGCCGAGAGTTATAAAATCCAGCCACACCACTTCCTTGCGCCTCTCATATCCCGCCGAGGGTCCGCTTGCGGCTTTCAGCACGTCGTCCAGGCTGCGAAGCGTTCCTCCATGGGCGCGGTACTGCACGATATCTCCGGCAGTGCTTGATCCAATAAAGGGCACGGTCGCGAGTTCTTCCGACGATGCGCGGTTGATGTCGATCCGCCGGTATCGTTTGAGAAATTCGTCGTCGGCCGGCGCGGCCGCATGGGACTCAACTTTCAACTGGTGACGGTAGTTCTGGATGGCATAGTATCTCATCCCGGCGAGGATCGCCCCCGCGTCATCCATATTCTTGAAAGCCCCATGATTGTGACGGTAGGCCAGCAGAGACATGGCGCAGTTGTCGCTCAGGCCTTTGATCCTGACCAGGTCTGAAAATTTCGCCGTGTTGAGGTCGACGACGAGGTCGGCGTCTTTTATGTGTTGAGTTGTCGGGGTCGACGATTTTTGAATCGCCCCGATGCGGGAAGGCGCCGGCGTGACATGAGGTGACCGGCTCCAGAAGATCGCCCCCGCGATCAACGCGACGGGGAGGGCCGACCATGCGACGGCTTTGAGCAGGCGCCGCCGTCGCGCGTGCCGGCCGGACTGCGATCGGGAGCGCGTCACGCGGCAGAGGGATTCGGCTCCGGCCGCGATCAGGCCGCATGCCGGACAGGCCTGGCCGCCGGCCAGTCCGTGCCCGCATTCGGCGCATGGGGTGTTGTTGTCCGTTTCGGTCTCCGCTGGCGCCGCGGTCAGGCGGCGGCTGTGGCTGGCGCCGTGGTGGATCAGTCCCACGAACCTCCGCCTTCCCAGCTTTCCCGCCTCATCCACGACCGCCCAACGACGGGCATGGGGCAGGTAAACCAGGTCGTCCAGTTGATAGATCCGCCGAGGATCGTACGTTTCATCCGGCGCCGGCCGGCTGAGGGCCTCGATGACGGCGGTTGCGGAGGGGAATCGGTATCGGGGATTTTTTTGGAGCAAACGATCGACGACGGCCGCCAAGGCCGGGGGAATGTCCGGATTCAGGTCGAGTACGGCGGGCGGCGACAGGTTGGGATTCCCTAATTTCTGAATGACGACGATATTATCCCCTTCGAATGGGGTCCGGCCGGTCAGCGCATGAAAGGCCACCGCGCCCATCGACCAGAGGTCCGACAGCTCCGGATGGACGCCGGCGGTCCCAAACTGTTCCGGGGCCATGAAGGAGGGCGTGCCGAAGTGCTGGCCGGTCATGGTGAGCGTGGCTTCGTCGACGAGTTTGGAGATGCCGAAATCGACGAGCCTGATTTGGGATGCGTCGTCCACAATGACGTTCCTCGGGGAAATGTCGCGGTGGATGACGCCCATGCCGTGCGCATAAGAAAGAATCCCCGCAAGCTCCCGGATGAGTCGCGCGGCCAGGTCAGGCCCGCCGGAGGGGTGCGCCAGAACCCATTCGAGGGACCGGCCCTCGAAAAATTCCATGACGACGTATCTGCGGCCGTCCACCTCTCCGTCGTCGATGTGCCGTGGGATTCCGGGATGGTTCAGCTTCCGAAGCGACGCGCACTCCCGGTTAAAGCGCTCCCGGAATTGATCGTTCTTCGACAGATGCTGCGGCATGACCTTGACCGCCACGGGCGCCCCGCCCATCGGGGATTCAGCCAGATAGACATTCCCCATGCCCCCGTGACCGATCTCCCGGATGATCCTGAAATCTCCGAAAAATTCGGCGCCTTCCAGCATGGAAGGCCAGTGAAACAGATCAGCCGGGGGCATTCAAGCGCCGTACGCACGGCTTCCTCAAACCGGCGGCATTAGTTAACGTGACTTCATGCTGCACCGCCTGGTTGTGTGGATCGTTGCCTGTGGATTCTGTCTCCTTTCATCCGCCGCCGCGTCGGATGTCCGGCAAAGCCTGGAACGGATCCGGCGGGCGCAGTCGACGGCGGAGGTGGGGGAGATCGTGAAGATCGCGAGGGAAATTGCCGATGAGATATTCATGGCGCCCGCGCCGACCCCCCGGCTGACCGCGACCGTGGTGGGATTGTTCCGGAAAGCCGAGGCGCTGAATGGCGGCGCGCTGTCGGCGGAGGACGCGGGCCGGGTCGGGCGTTTGTATCTGATGCTGTCGGAGTCCTACGCCGACGTGGCGAAACGATATCTGGACCGGTCGGTGCGGGAGACGGGGGATCCGGAGGAGCGGGTGGCGCTGGGGAACGCCGAATTGTATTTGGGCAACCCGGGCGCGGCGCGGCGGGAGTATCTGAAGGTGAGCGAGCGTCGGCCGGAGGATCAGGTGGTGCTGGTGAATCTGGCGATGGCCGAGCGGGCCCTGGGCGACACGGCCTCCGCGTACGGGCGCCTGCGGCAGGTCCAGTCGCGCCCGAGAAACGTGGCGGTCGAGCGGATCGCGACGCTGGCGATGGCGGACATACAACTTGCGTCGAGAGATTATTCGGGCGCGCGTCTGGAAGTGCAGAAACTATTGAGAAAGTGGCCGTCGGACCGGGAGGGGTTGATGATGCTGAAACAGATATTCGAGAAGGAAGGCAAGGCCAGGGAGTCACGGGAAGTGGAAACGCGTCTGAAGGGACGCCCGGGAAGACCTTAGGGAGGATTTCGGGATGAAACTGCTGAACACGATACTCGGGTATGTTTCGAGCGATATGGGAATCGATCTTGGAACCGCGAACACGCTGGTGTACGTGAAGGGCCAGGGCATTGTCCTGCGCGAGCCGAGCGTAGTGGCGATCGACACCGACACGGGGGATGTCAAGGCCGTGGGCGACGAGGCGAAGCGGATGGTCGGGCGAACGCCCGCGCACATCCAGGCGATCCGGCCGCTGAAGGACGGCGTGATCGCGAACTTTGACGTCGCGGAAAAGATGATCCGGCATTTCATCGAGAAGGTCCACAACCGGCGCAGCACCTGGGTGTCGCCCCGGATCGTGATCGGCGTTCCGTCGGGAATCACCGAAGTGGAGAAACGGGCCGTGACCGAATCGGCGCTCGCCGCGGGCGCGCGGGAGGCGCTGACGATCGAGGAGCCGCTGGCGGCGGCCATCGGCGCGAACATGCCCGTCCAGGAGCCGTCGGGCAACATGGTGGTCGACATCGGCGGCGGGACGACCGAGGTTGCCGTCATATCGCTCGGCGGGATGGTGCGGTCGGCCAGCGTGCGGGTGGCGGGCGATGAGCTGGACGACGCGGTGACGCAGCACATCAAGAAGGTCTACAACCTGATGATCGGCGAGCGGACGGCGGAGGACATCAAGATCCAGATCGGCTCGGCGTTTCCGCTGGATGAGGAGAAGACGTTGGAGATCCGCGGCCGGGATCTCATCAGCGGCCTGCCGAAGACGATCACGATCAGTTCGGAAGAAATCCGGGAGGCGTTGTCCGAGCCGCTGACGACCATTCTGAGCGCGGTGAAGGAGACGCTGGAGCAGACGCCGCCGGAACTGGCGTCGGACATCATGGAACGCGGGATCCTCATGGCCGGCGGCGGCGCGCTTCTCAGGGGCATCGACAAGCTGTTGAGCAAGGAGACCGGCCTGCCGGTGCACGTGGCGGAGGATCCGCTGACCTGCGTGGTGCTGGGCGCGGGGAAATATCTCGAAGAAATGAAAAATTTCCATCCGCTCTGAGCTGATGTGATGTGGGGAGGGAGCATTCACACCGTCATCCGGACCTGACCGGTCCGGCGCCCTCCTTCCGGCCTTCCCGTTCGGAATTCGTCCTGCTTCTTGTGGCGGCGCTCCTTTACTGGTTTCAGCCCGTGTGGCCGGCGCTCCGGTTTGCGCCGGCGTTTCTCGAAGGCGGCGTCCGGGACTGGGTGGGCGAGCGTGGGGCGCGCATGGCCGACTGGAAGGGCGCGCGCCGGAAACTGGAAGCGTCCCGCCGGGAGAACGAACAACTCCGGGCGGAACTTTTGGTCAAAGACGCCGAGGTTCGGATGCTGTCCTTGCAGGTCCTTGAAAACGACGCGCTCCGGTCTCTGTTCTCGCTTTCCAAACGTCCCGACTATCGTTACCTGTACGGCGAGGTCCGGTCCCGCAAGGTCCGGAGCACGGACGCGCGGCTCTTTGTCCGCGTGGCCGGCATGGACCCGGCGATCCGGGAGACGCTCCCGGGCGCGCCCGTGGTCGCGGCGGTTCCGCCCCAGTGGATCGCGGTGGGGCAGGTGGTTCAGGCGAAGGAGAGTCTGGTCGAAGTGATGCTCTTGTCTGATCCGCGTTCTCGAATCGGCGTGACGGCGGTCGACACGCCGTCGCTCGGCAGCGCTCTGATGATCGGCGCCGGCGCCGACCGGATGGTCCTGGATTTTGTGGCGCATCCGACGTTCGTCAAGAAACTGTATCCGGACCTGATTCTGGTGACGGGTCCGGAGAGCCGGTTCCCGCAGGGACTGGCGGCGGCGCGGCTCGCGGCCGATCAGGGCCACGCGGAATCGGGATGGACGCCGGATGCCCTGCGACCGCGGCCGGTGGTTCCGTACGAGGAGTTGCCGTTCGTGGTGATTCTGGCGCCGCTTCGCGAGGACCAGCGATGGTGATTCTCAAGTTTCTGATTCTGTCGCTGGCCGGCGTCTTTTTCTGCGTGGCGAGCGTGCCCACGCCGATCGGCGCGATCCGGTTCGAGTTCCCGTTTTTTCTGGTCTACCTGAGTGCGGTCCGGGACCGGCGGCCGTGGCAGTCCGGCCTGACATTTTTTGTGCCGTCGGTCGTGTTTGATTTCATCGACCAGCAATTTGCGTCGACGTTCGCCCATCTACTCGTGTTCATGGCCCTCCGGCGGATGAATGGCCTTGTGCATTTCGACCGGGTCCCCAACGCATTGTTTCTCGGCTTCATCGCCGCCGTGGTCGACCGGGCCTTCTTTGGATTTTTTGCGGGCGTGAAGGCGGGCCTTGGGGCGGACCTCGTGTGGAACGCGATGCTGGATCCGGCCTATGCGCTGACGGTGGCGGCGCTCTACGCCTGGCTCGCGTATTTCCGGCCCAGGTGAGTTCCTCCGTCTTTCGGCGTCCCCAGACACTCCCCACGTTTCAGGCCACCCTCCCCGCCCTGGCGGTGCTGGCGCTGGTGTGGCTCCTGTTCATGATTCGGCTGTACGAGCTTCAGGTGCGGGACCGCGGCCTCTATGAGGTCAAGTCCGAAGACAACCGGATCGTCCGCCTGACCCGGCTGGCGTCCCGGGGGGAAATCCTGGACCGGAAAGGAGAACTTCTGGTGGCGTCGCGGTTCGCGGTCGATCTTGTGGCCCCGAACCGCCATCTGAAGCCGCGCGACCTCGAAGATGTATGCCTGCGATTGTCTCCGGCGCTTGGCGTTCCGCCCAAACGCCTGCGCGCCGCCTATCACGCCGAACTTCGGAAAACATACGCCTATCAGGCGGTTCCCATCCAGCAGAACCTTACCGAAACGCAAACGGTGCGTGCGGGAGAAATTCTCTGGCGCGTGCCGGAGGCGCGCCTGCAGAAGCGCCTGACACGATGGTACGCGGAGAGGGACCTTGAGGCGCATGCGCTGGGATACGTGAACGAAGTGTCGAAGGAGGACATGGAGCGGGACGCGACCTACCCGCTGGGAAGCGTCATCGGCCGTGCGGGGATCGAGGAGATACTGGAGCCGTATCTGCGCGGCGCGGACGGCTGGAAGTGGGCGGAAGTCGACGCGCACGGGCGGATTCGCCGGGACCTCATGGACCTGCCGCAGACCGACCCGGTCCCCGGCGCGACGGCGCACCTGACGCTGGACCGGCGGATGGCGCGCGCGTTCGAGGAGGAGTTCGGGGACTCGAGCGGATTCGGGATTCTGATGGACGCGCAGACCGGCGCGATCCGCGCGATTTTTTCCAAGCCGGCCTTCGACCCGAACCGGCTGGTGACCACCGACATTCAATACATCCGGCATCTCCGGCTGGACGCGAATCATCCCTTCTTCAACCGCGCCGTCCAGTCGGCGTTTCCGCCGGGCTCGACGTTCAAGACCGTGAATTTTGTGGCGGCTGTAGAATCGGGCCTGGCCGATGAGGGGACGCGGTTTTATTGCTCGGGAAAATTCCGCATGGGCCGCCGGATCGCCGAGTGCTGGAAGGAAAAGGGCCACGGCCGGATGAGCCTGGTGCCCGCGCTCATCCATTCATGCAACGTCTACTTCTACAACCTGGGCTTGGTCCTCCGGGTCGACCGCATGCACGAAGCGGGCCGGATGTTTCGATTGGGCGAAAAGACCGGATTCATTCTTTCGGGAGAGCCTTCGGGGATTTTACCGAACGCGGAATGGAAGGAGCGGCGGATGGGCGAGAAGTGGACAGGGGGCGACGACGTCAACATGAGCATCGGCCAAGGGTTTCTCTTGGTGACGCCGCTTCAGCAGGTGGTCCTGATGGCAAGCCTTTTCAACGGAGGCGCGATTGTGCGACCCTATCTGATCGAAAAGGCCGTGTCGCCGTCCGGCGACATCGTTTACGCGGAAGGGATGAACGTCCGCAGTTACATTCCTGTTTCCGACAGCACGCTGGCCCTGGTCCGGACGGCACTTCGCGGTGTGGTCGTGCAGGGCACCGGCACGCGCGCCGGCCGCGACGCGTTTGGCCGGCCGCATGGCGTGGCGGTGTACGGCAAGACCGGCACGGTGCAGCGCGCGGGTCGGGAGGCGGTGGAGCGCGCGGGTGTGGATCCGGAGGATCACGGCTGGTTTTTGTGTTACTTTGAACTGGGCGACGAAAAGTTCACAGCGGTGGTCATGAAAGAGGCGGCGGGCCACGGCGGCGCCGTCGCCGCTCCCGTCATCGGCCGGTTTATCAGCCGGTTGCTACAATCTCCGATATAGGCCGATCACTTTTCCGACAATTTCGGCCTCGTCGGCCGGGATGGGAGTATAGGCGGGGTTTTCAGGTTTGAGGACATAGCGCTCGCGCTGTTTGACGAGCCGTTTGACGGTGGCGTCCTCGCCGATTCGCGCCACCACGATGTCGTTCTCCTCGGCGGCCGGCTGCACTCGGACAATCACAATATCGTCTTCATGAATGCCGGCGTCGATCATTGAGTCACCGCGGATCTCCAGGCCGAACACCTGGCCTTTGGGCAGAAGCGCCGGATCGAGGGTGATCGAGTCATCCGAAAGTTCAAACGCCTGGGCGAGCGGCCCGGCCGGAACCCGGCCGAGCACCGGGATCCGCCGGCCGACCGCGTGGTCCCGCAGGATGAATTGGCGCGCGCGGCGCCGAAGCGTTTGGGCCGGCTGGCCGGACAGAAACCCTTTTCGTTTGAGGCCCTCCACATGCGTCTGGGCGCTTCCGACCGACACGCCGAGATGCGCGGCGATTTCCCTGAACGTGGGCGGCACGCCGTTTTTCTCGACGTGGGATTCGATGAATCGCAGGGCCCGGTGCTGCTTGGGGGTCAGCGTTTCCATGGGGGTACTATACCTACGGGTGTATGTTTGTCAATTATTTTTTCAAATATTTATCGAACAACTTCGTGCTTGCCTTGAAGCGGACCGTGCGGCGGGCGGGGATGCGCGCGCGGGGGCGGCCGGGGAATTGGACGTTGCGGGCGGCGTGGGCGCGGACGATGAAGCGGCCGAATCCGCTCATCATGACTTTGCCGTCCTGTTCCAGGCCTTCGCAGATTCCGTCGAGAATGGCGTTGATGGCGTCTTCGGATTCGCGTTCCGTCAGGCCCAGCGCTTTCAAGTGGCGGATCAGTCCCTGACGGCCGTGTTCGGACATGGCGGTCCGTCTAGGCGCGTTCGGGGACGAAGGGCCGCGCGAGGAGGGATTCGACGGCGCGCCGGACGCTTTTTCGATTGTAGATGATGTTGTGCACCTCGCGGATGATCGGAATCTCCACATGGGCCTTCCGGGCCAGACCGACGGCGGCTCTTGCGGTCGCGACGCCTTCGGCCACGAACCGGTGCTTGCGCGCGATGTCGGCGGGCGAATGGCCTTGGGCGAGGAGTTCGCCGAACCTGCGGTTGCGGCTGTGGCGGCTTCCACAGGTGACGACGAGGTCGCCGAGACCCGCGAGGCCCGCGAAGGTATCACGGCGCGCGCTGAGGGCGACGCCGAGCCGCGATATTTCAGCGAGGCCGCGGGTCATCATGGCGGCGAGCGTATTGTCGCCGAATCCGAGCCCCACGCAAATGCCGGCGGCGATGGCGACACAATTTTTGAGCGCGGCGGCAAGTTCGACGCCGATCACGTCATTGTTTGTGTAAAGCCTGAATCGGCTGTCAGAAACCAGTTTCTGGACGCGGGCCGCGAGCGCCGCCGGCCCCGCCACCACCGCGGCCGTCGGGATGTTCAGGATGACTTCTTCGGCGTGCGACGGGCCCGACAGCACGGCGTACTGGCTGCGGCTGAGGGAAGGAAACATTTCGAAGAAGACGCCGGAGATTGTTTGACCCGTTTTGATTTCGATTCCCTTGGAGAGATTCACCAGCGCCTTTCCGCGCCAAAGGGGGGATGACTGGAAAACATTGCGGATGAATTGCGTCGGCACTGCGTTAAACACCAAGTCGGCCGAGCGCACGCACGCGTCGAGGTCGTTCGAAATGACCAGGGACCGCGGCAGTCGGACACCCGGCAGGAAGAGCCGGTTCTCCCGGCGTTTCTGGATGTCCTGGGCCACGCGCGGGAAAAATTCGTAGAGCGTGACCGGTTGGCCGGTGAGGCCCGCTTCGAAGCGCCGGGCCATGCGCACGGCGAAGGTCGTTCCCCAGCTTCCGGCGCCGACGACGGTGATCATGGTCAGAAGAGCGGTGGCTCTTCGCCGTGGATCAGGCGCCGGAGGTTGGACCGGTGCCGGACGAGGACGAGGGCCATGGCGGCAACAACAATGGCGATGAGAAGCGTGTCGCGGGACACGAGCGGAACGCCGACGCCGAGGGTAATCGCCCCGAGGCACGACGCGGGCGACATGCGGTGACTGATGAGGAGCGTCACGGCAAAGACGGCGACCGCCGCGAGCGTGGGGTTCAGGGCGAGGCAGAGAAACACGCCGAGACCCGTCGCCACGCCTTTGCCGCCGCGAAATCTCAAAAACGGCGAGAAGGTGTGTCCCAGGATGGCGGCGAGTCCCGCCAGCGCATCGGCGCCGCCGATCGATCTTGAAATCCACACGGCGCCCGCGCCCTTGAGCACGTCGAGGATCAGAACCAGGGATCCGACCGCCGGGCCGAGGACGCGATAGGCGTTGGTCGCGCCGATGTTGCCGCTGCCCTCTGACTTCAGGTCCTTTCCGAAAACAAACCGGCCGATCCAATACCCGGGCGGCAGGCTCCCGAGGAGAAATCCGGCGACGACGCTCGAGACCGCGGCGGTGGTCAAGGTCATCGGTCGGTCACCAGATGGATGAGGATCGGGATGCCGCGCAGTCCAAACGCCTCCCGGAACCGTTTTTCGAGGTATCGGATGGACTCGCCTCGGAAGATTTTGGGATCGTTGACGAATATTTTGAACGCCACGGGACTTTTGCCGGTCTGGACACCGTATTTGAGTTTGCCGGGCCCGCGCCTGAAGAGGCTGGTGGGCATTTCCGTGTTCCATTCCTGGAGGCGCCGGTTCAGTTCCGGTGTCCGAATGTCCCGGCGGGATGTTTCGTGAACGGCGAGGACCGTGTCGAGGAGCGTGGACACGCCATGCCCGGTCTTCGCGGAAATACGGACGAACGGCGCCTCCCGCGCGTCGTGCGCGCGCTCGCGAAATTCGACCTCCAGATCCCGCGCCGGGCCCGACGCGCGGTCAGGCACGAGATCCCATTTGTTTGCCGCCGCCACGGCGCTGACGCCGCGCCGCCAGAGATGGGAAAGGAGCCTGAGGTCCTGCTCGGCGAGGCCTTGCGAGATGTCCATGACGAGGAGCACGACGTCGGCGGCTTCGCCGACCCGCAGCGCGATCCTGGAAATGGTGCGCTCAAGGCCGTCGGTGATCCGGTCGATCCGCCGGACGCCGGCCGTGTCGACCAGCATGATCGGCCGGTCGCGATGGGTGAACGCCGCCTCGACCGCATCCCGCGTGGTGCCCGGGCGGTCCGAAACGACGACGCGATCCGCTCCGAGGATGCGGTTCACCAGCGTCGACTTGCCGACGTTGGGCCTGCCGAGAATCGAGAGCCGGAGCGGGCCAAGAGCGTCATCCTGCGGGCCGGCCGGCGGTTCGTTTTCAGAGGGCCCGGATTTCTTCAGATGCGCTTCGACGACGGATATGAGATCGGCGATGCCGCGGCCGTGTTTGGACGAAATCGGCACGGCCTCCTCCCACGGGAGGCCCGCGAACTCCGTGTCGGCCCATTGAACGGCCGGCCGGTCGAGCTCGTCGAGTTTGTTCACCACGAGAATCGTCTTGTTCCGGTACGGCAAAATTCTCTGGGCAAACGCGTCCTCGGCGCCGGTGCGCCCCTCGCGGCCATCCACCACCCACAGAATGATCCCGGACGATTTGAGCGCGCTTTCGACCTTCCGGTTGATCGCAGCGCTCAACTCGGGATCCTCCGCCGCCGGATAGGGCCAGCCCGCCGTGTCGATCAGGCGCACCGGCCGGTCGCCGACGTCCAGCGGCGCCTCCAGGAGATCCCGCGTCACGCCGGGCCTGTCAAACACCACGGCGGCCGCGCGGCCGACCAGTCTGTTATACAGCGTGGATTTGCCGACATTCGGCCGGCCGATGATCAGGACGATGGGTGGATTCATATAGAAACAAGCGTCTCAAGCCTGTGCGAAGTGTCCGAGCAGCCGGCGAAACGCCGCGAGGAGGATGGCCGCGAGCGGGATGGCGAGCATGAGCCCGAAAAATCCAAACAGTTGCGAAAAGGCCAGGAGGGCGATCACGGCCAGGAGTGGGTGAATGCCGACCGACCCGCCAAGGAGTTTCGGCGTGAGGAGCACCGCATCCACGGCCTGGACGAGCGCGAAGACGGCGGCCGTCAGCGCGAGGTGGAGGAGCGTGCCCTGGGAATAAAACGACACGCCGAGGGCCGCGATGAGTCCAAGCGTGATGCCGACGTAGGGGACGAGCGAAAGGAGGCCGATGGTGAGGCCGATGGTAAGGCCATACGGGAGGCCGATGGCGACGAGACCTGCGGCTGAAAGTCCGCCGATCGCGGCGGCGTAGAGGAGCTGGCCGCGGAAGAATGAACGAAGGATGTCATTCGATTCGGACAGAAACCGGTCCATGAGCGCCGTGCGTTCCGGCGGCCAGCCGATGTCGGAGAGAATTTTGAGAAGGCCGGGTTTGATCAGCGGGAAATCCAGCATCAGGAAAACGAAGGCGACCACGAACAGGAGCAGCTTGGCCACCGCGTCGGCGATGTTGCCAAGGATGCCGAAACTTTTCAGGACGGCCTGCGTTGCGACGGCGATGATCTTACCGCTGAAGGCGGACAGGTGTTCCGCCACTTTTGTTTTGACGTCTTCCGGAAGTGTGGCCAGCCGGCGCTGGATGGACGCGTTGAGTTCGGTGATATTGAGTTCGATGGATTCCGCGGCCATTTTCGCCTCCCGAACCGCTTTGGGCGCGAGAAACATCAGAACCGCCGCGAGGCCGATGGCGAGGAGGGCCAGGGTCAGCGCGGCGGCGGCGGTCCGGCCGGTTTTCCGCGCGATCGCGGCGACCACAGGCTCGATCAGAAACGCCGCGATGAACGCGGCGAGGAGCGGCGTGACGACCGCCCGGGCGGCGTAGAGCACGACCAGGAGAACGCCGGCCGCGAGCGCCTGGATCAGGAGCCTGTTGGATTTTTCCGAGCGGATTCCGTCATACACGGGTGAACCCTCCCATCCGTTTGTACCATTCGACAAAGCATGCGGCGCCGGACACGACGGTGGTGACGAGTGTTGTGAGGAACGCAACGCGCAAGATCACATCCGGAACGCTCACGACGTAGTAAAGGGCGATGTCCAGCAAGAAGAGTCCCGCGGTGATGAACTGGCAGGCCGTATTGACCTTGCTGATCCACAGCGGCCGGATGCCGGCATCCCGGCCGAAATAGTGGAGCAGGGCCCAGCCCAGCACGATGAGGACGTCCCGGCTGATGACGGCCACCGTCACGTAGAGCGGAATGCCGTAGGGAACGCCCAGGAGGTAGACCATCGTCACCAGAAGTTTGTCGGCCAGAGGATCGAGAAACGCGCCGACCGCGCTTTTTTGCCGGAAGGCCCGCGCCACGAATCCGTCGACCGCGTCCAGGACGGCCGCGAGGGTGAAGAGACAGAACACGACCCAGCGAAGAATGGGATTTTCGGCCATGTAGAGGAACGCCGCCGAAAACGCCGGCACGAGCGCAATGCGAAAAACCGTGATCAGATTGGCCGTCGTCAGCATGCGGCATTTCTATCATATTCCCTCGATTCTTTCACAAAAGCGAGCAGCGCCATTCCCGCGATGAGCAGGACCAGCAGGGAAAGGATGGCCCGGCGGATTTGCCCGGTCCATTCGTGAACGATCCCAAAGATGAGCGGCCCGGTGGCGGCCGAGATTTTACCGGAGAGTCCCCAGAATCCGAAAAACTGCGCCTCCTGTCCCGCCGGCACGAGCCTGCCGAACAAGCTGCGCGAGACGGCCTGGCTGCCGCCGAGGACGATCGAGATGAGAAATCCCGCGATCCAGAATTCCGCCCGGGTGGTCATGGTCGTCGTCCAGAGAAGAATCCCGGCCCAAAGCGCCAGACTTGCCAATAGCGCCTTTCGCTGGGTCCATCGGTCGGCGAGGCGCCCGAATGCGACGGCGCCGAAGAAGGCGACGAACTGGATCATCAGGAAACAGGCGATGCGTTCGCTTTCCGGCATGCCGAGTTCCGCGGCGGCGAAGATGCCGGCGACGACGATCACCGTTTCAATGACGTCGTTGTACAGGAAATAGGCGGCGAGAAAAACGAAGATGTTCTTGTTGTACTTCCGGGCCGCCCGGATGCTGTCCATCACGCGCCGCAGAGCCTCCCGGCCGGCGCGCGGCGGTCCCGCCGCATCGCGTTGTTCCTTGATCCAAAAAATAAAGGGAAGCGTGAAGACCAGCCACCAGAGGCCGACGACGAGGAACGTGGCGCGCACGGCGCTGTCGCCCTCCGGCAGGCCGAACCAGACCGGCTTCTGGATCATCGCGAGGTTCAGCGCGAGGCACAGCCCGCCGCCCACATATCCGATCGCCCAGCCGAAGCCGGACACGGACCCGATCGTGCGGTCGGTGGAAAGATCGTTCAGGAACGAATGATAGAACGTGAGCGAGACCGTGAAGCACACGCTGGCGATCACGAAGAACGCGGATGTCAGAACCAGCGTTTGCGGCCCGGAGAAGAAAAGCGCGGCGGTCGAAACCGCGCCCGCGCCTGCGCAGCCCGCCAGCCAGCGCTTTCTGGTTTTCCGGATGTCGGCCAGCGCGCCCAAATACGGCGAGAGGATGCCGGAGAGGAGGGTGGATCCGGAAATGAGAAACGTCCAGAGCGTCAGGCCCCGGATCGGCGCGTCCCGGGCGACGACCGTGGCGAAGTAGACGTTGAAGATCACGGCCATGACGGACGTGGCGAAGGGGCTGTTGGCGAAATCGTAGAGCGCCCAGGCCCAGACTTGCCGGTTCTTTAAAATCGAAGCGCGACCCCGCCCAACCCGCCTTCGCCGAAATAGGCGTCCTGTGTCCAGCGGGCGAACAGCGCGTTCTGGTTGAACCGGACGCCGGCCTCCGCGGTCACTTCGGCCCTTCGGCCGGCGTCCGTGGCATTTCGCACGGTGGTTTTCAGGTAGGGCGCCAGCGTCCAGGTTCCCCACGGCCGGCCGGCCGCGTCGATGCGGATGCCGGCGCGCCCGTCCACGTCCCGGGATTTTTTAAAGGAGTTTTCGGCGTACCGCCCGATCGAAAAGTGTGCGGCGACGCGCCCGCGCGTTTCGTTTTCCCTGCCGGGATCCCAGCCTTGAGTTTTGAAGGCGAGCCGCACCAGGTTGTAGTTTTTTTCGGGAAGCGCCCGGTCGAGTCCATGGGTGGATCGATGATCCAGATACAGTCCCATGATCCACTCCGGCAGGTGTCGGCCGACGAAGGGCGCGTCCGGATCGATCCGGGTTTCCGCGCCGCCCTGCAGGTTGTACTCGATCTTGTTGATCCGTCCCCACGTCGCGCGCTGGAGCGTGTCCAGAACGATCACCCAGTCCTTGCCGCGCCCGTTCAGCCGCACGAGGTCGAAGTCCGCGGCCAGCTCGGATGCGATGTCCTCGCCGCGCGCGCCCATCACCACCTCGCCGGCGGTGTTGCCGAGGAAGGATTTGAACAGCTCTCCCGCGTGTCCGCCTTCCAGATCGACTTCAATCCGGACGCCGTCGTCGCCGTGGCCGAACGGATTTTTCGAATCGTAGAATTTCGCGGCGACGGAGATGGAATTGTCGGCTTCCGGGTAAAACAGGAACCGCACGCCCGCCTCCACGTCCGCCATGAGACCTCCCGGCGCGTCGATCGCGTCGGCGTCCGCCTCGATGAACACCTGGCCTTTCGGCAATGCCATCCTCCCCTGCCGGCCCGTGAGTTCCTCGAAATCGTACCGCAGGGACGCGATATATCGCCCCTCGCCGCTGAATCCGTTCTCGTTGACGATCGCCCCCGCTGCGATCCGGCCGTGGAGCCGCCGGGCGGCGCCGAACCGGAGCGTTTTGAATTCGGGGTCGGCGAAGGCGGCGCCGAAGAAATTGGCGTTTCGCCGGCCCACGCGGTCGGTGTTCATGCGGCGGAAATGTTCTCCAAACAACTCGACGGTGTAGTCCCTGCGGCGATGGCGGTATCCGGCGGCGGCGGCGATCCGGGCAAAATCAGGATCGTATTCGGTGTTGCGGAGAAGCGTGGTGGTAAAGCCGACGTCAAAGAAGAGTTCCTCAGGGTTCGATTCCGATCCTCGGCGCGCTCCGATGACGCCGCGGACCCGGACCGTCCCCTGCGCGTCGTGCTGCCGTTCGCCCTTGAGCATCGCCACACCACTGCGGGCCTGAATGTCCGACATCGTCAGATGCCAGCTTCGGAACAGGGTTTGGGCGCCGGCCGGCGAGGCGGCCGGAAAAACAAACGCCGCGAGCACAAGTGCGGCCAGGGCTCTGGTCAAGGCTTCTGTCTCAAATACTCACCCGCCTCCCGGATCGCGGGTTTGGGTCCGACCAGACAATACGTCAGTCCGTCGGCGGTGAGAAATTCCCGGGCGGCGGCGTGTGCCGATGCGCGGGTGACGGCATCGATTTTCCCCGGATACTTGTCCATTTCCTCGAGGCCGAGTCCATAAAACAGAAAGACAAGCATTTTGGCCGCCCGCTGGCCGGGGGTCTCCGTTTGAAGGAAAAAATATCCTTTGTAAAATTCCTTTGCCTCGGCGACTTCGGTGTCGGTCGGTCCCTCATTCGCATATGCCTTCATCACCTCCATCGTCAATTTGAGGCTGGGAATGAGTTCTTCGTTGCGGGTCGAGAATTTGATATCGAAGAGATCGGGCGTGGCGGAGGAGGCGATCGCGCTGCGGATGCCGTAGGTCTTCCCCTCCTTCGCGCGGACGGCCGCCATGAGGCGGGAGACAAAACCGCCGGCGCCCAGAACGTAATTGGCGACCATGGTTGAATAATACTGTGCCGACAGCCGTCCCAGCCCGGGTTTTCCGATCAAGACCGTCGTCTGGCTCAGGCCCTCCTTCTCCACTTCGATGACCTGTCCGGGCGCCCGATTCTTCGGGATATCGGCCGGCAGGGTCGGGGGCGTTCCGGGCGGGATATCCCGAAATGCGTGTTCCAACTGTTCGGCCGCGGCCGGCGCGTCGATGTCGCCGATGCAGAGCGCGATCGCGCCGGCGCCCTGGACACACTGCTGATGGAATTTCCGGATGTCCTCGACCTGAATCGCCTGCACGCTCTTTTCCGTCTTGACCCGCCCTTGCGGCAGGTCAAGTCCGAACACGGCCGGCGGAAGGCTGATGGCCGCGAGATACGAGGGACTCGAACGCTGGGCCTTGATGCCGGCGACCGCCTGGTCTTTGAGAAGGTCGAATTCTTTTTTGTGGAGGAGGGGCGCCCGAACGACGTCCCGAAGGATGGAGATCGCCGTATCGAAATGGGCGGACAGGGCATTGCATCCGAGAATGGTGTATTCGGCGTAACTTTCCCCGACGAGTTCCATCCCGTGTTCATCCACGAGTTCCGCCAGCGCGTCGGCGTCGCGGTCTCCCGCGCCCTTCAGGGCGAGTTCGGCGGCCAGGTCGGAGACCCCGGCCAGCCCGGCCGGATCGTCGTTCTCCCCGCGCGGCAGCAGCACCCGCAGAATCACGGCCGGCTGGGCGTGGTCTTCGACCGCGAGGATTCGCATGCCGTTTGGCATCGTTTTTTGCGTCATGCTCGCGCTCACCGGCATCACGATCACGCAGCCAAGGATGAATACGGCTGTGAGGAACGCGCGGGCCATCGCACGGTTACGATTTGAACCATCCGGCGAGCCGGTCCCATGCTTCCACGAACCAGTCGGCGATGGATTTGAAGAAGCCGAGGACATAATACAGCCAGTTGGTTTTCTCCGGCTCCGCAATCAGGACGATTTCGCGGTCGGGGGACAGATACCGGGCCGCCGCGGCCTGGACGTCTTTTGGTTTCAGCGCGCGGTAACGGTCCAGCACGGTTTCCCACCGCCGAAAGTCCCCCTCCAGAAGTTCTGTTTCGCCGTATCCGTGCGCCAGGTGGTCAGCGGAATAGGCTTCGAAGACCATGTCCGCCAGCGTCTGGTTGACCGCCTTCTGAAGTTCGCGCTCCGTCACGCCGTCCCGGATGACGCGGGCGATCTCGTCGCGAAGTTTCGACTCGACCTGCGAGGTGCGGCGGTTGGGCAGGAAAGCGGCGCCGACGCCATAGAGTCCGGGATCGCGCTGCAAAAGCGTGTACCCCATCGCGTGCACGGCCAGCTTGCTTTCGCGCACCAGTTTCCGGTACAGCCGGGAACTCTCGCCCCCGGACAGGATCGCCGTGAGGACCTCGAGCGCGGGGATGTCCTCATGGGCCGCGGGCGGGATATGGTAGGCGAGGGTGACGACGGGCAGTTCAAGATCAAGTTTCAGCGCGATCCGCCGGTCGGCCGGTTTTTGGAGTTTGGACATTTCGATCGGCGCCGGATTGGCGCCCCGGCCGGCCGGGCGGAGCGGCCCAAAATGGGTTTCGGCGAGGCGCCGGACATCGGCGACGGACACGTCTCCGGCCACGATCAGGACGGCGTTGTCGGGCGCGTAGTGCCTCCTGTAAAAATCGAGGCAGTCCTGCACCGTGATCTTGTCGAGGTCCTCCATGTCGCCCAGCGGCGTCCAGGCGTAGGGGTGGCCGGGAAAGAGGCGTTTGCGGAATTCCAGATAGGCCTTGCTGAACGGATTGTTGAGCGACTGGCGGAACTCCTCCTTGACCACCTCCCGTTCCGTGTTCAGCACCTGCGAGTCCAGGACCAGCGTCTGCATCCGGTCCGCCTCCAGGCGAAACGCAAGTTCCAAATGCGGCGCGGGCAGGGTCTGGTGGTAGACGGTCATGTCCTCGGCCGTGAAGGCGTTGTCGTACCCGCCGATTTTCTGAATCAGCCGGCTGTGTTCTTCCGGACCGTACTTTTCGCTCCCGCGGAACATCATGTGCTCGAAGAGATGCGCGATGCCGCGGATCCCGACGCGCTCGTTCCAGCTCCCGACCCGGTACCACACCTGCATCGTGGCGACGGGCGCGCCGGTCTTGGGCCGGACGATGACTTTGAGGCCGTTCTTGAGCGTGAAAGATTCCGCGCGCGCGGCCGGGGCGGATGGCGCCGGCGCTGCGGCTGTGACGGGCGACGGTCCAAGGCGGGTTAGACAGATCAACAGCATTCCTCCTTTGGTCAGCGTGCGAAAATCGAGCATGCGGCGCAGACTACGCAAAGGGTTTCTGACTGTCAAGGAGCGCTGTGCTATAATGAAAGGGTCATGAACCGGTGGACGGTATGGACAGGGGCGGTTCTGGCCGGCGCCGGTCTCTCCATGGGGTGGGGCGGCCGGCCGGAACCCGCATACAGCCAATCCTCGTACTACACGAATTTTTCGTCGACGTACCCGAGCTCGTCGCTGGCGAACAGCAGTCAGTGCAATGTCTGTCATGTCAACGCGGGCGGCGGCGGCCCTCGAAACTCGTACGGCAGCCAGTGGGAGGCGAGCGACCGCACATTCACCAGCATCAACAGCTCGGACGCGGACGGAGACGCATTCAGCAACCTGACCGAGATCAACGCCGGGACGTTTCCTGGAAACTCGTCGAGCAAGCCGAACACGACGCCGGTCGCGAACGCCGGGTCGGATCAGTACAAGAAGCCGGGACAGGTCGTGACGCTGGACGGCACCGGCTCGTCCGACGCCGACGCCAATCCGCTGACATACAGTTGGAGCCAGACGGGCGGCACGACCGTGTCGCTGTCGAGCACGACGGCCGGCCAACCGACATTCACGCCGTCGGTGGCGGACACCTACACGTTCTCGCTGACGGTGAACGACGGCACGGTCAACAGCTCCGCCGATGCGGTCGTCATCACCGTCACGTACGTGGGCCCCCAATGGTACGTGAACGACACCTACGTGTCGTCGACCGACTCCTTCACGTATGTGGGCGGCAGCGACACGTCGTACGGTCTCGGCTCGCCCGAAAACCCGCTGCGGTCGGCCGCGAAGGCTCTGATCTTCGCCAAGTCGGGCGACACGATTTACATCGACGCCGGGCTGTATGCCGACACCTATGTGCTCGTTTCGTCCACGGAAACCGCCGCGTTCAAGATCGACACCGACAACCTCACGATCATCGGGAAGGACTCCAACGCGACGGTGATCGATCCGCCAGGGGACAATTCGACGCCGGGTCTTTACGGCATCTATGCCGACACGCAGGCGAATCTCACCGTCAAAAATATCGGCGTCACCGGCGCCTATTATGGAATCTATTTTCAAAATGTCGACGGGTCGGCCTTGACGGCCGACAGCGCCGGCGCCAACGGATACGCCGGCATTCATCTCGCGGGCGGTTCGGACACCAACACGATATCCGCGTGCAGAGCGGATTTGAATCAACATGGAATTGTCCTCTCGGCGAGTTCGAATATTGGCGTGATCCAGAATACGCTGTCCAACATCGGATACCAGATTTACGTGTCAGGAGGCTCCACTTCCGACACGATCAACAAGAACAATATTTATGTCTCGTCGGCCAACCCGGACAGCGGCGTTTTCAACAGCTCCGGCGCCGCCTTTGATTTTTCGCGCAACTGGTGGGATACGACGGATGAGGCGAGGATCGACCGGATGATGTACGACACCGCGTCGGCGAAGTCGATTATTTTCCGGCCGTATCGACTGGGCGTCGTCGACCCAAGCGCCGGCGGCGACACGACGGCGCCCCTGCGGCCGGCATCGATCGGGATCGACACCGGCACGGCTGGGCAGATCAAACTGACGTGGACGATCCCGACCGTGAACGAGGAGACGAATGGCGGGTCGGTGGGCTACGCGGGCGCGCGGATCTACCGGCTGGCAAACACGCCGGACACGAACCACTGGGCCAATCCGCTCAATCTGGTCCGGATCGCGTCGTCCACGGAAACGTCCTGGGCGGACACGACGGTGACCGGGGGGAACGTTTATTATTACCGGCTGACGTCGATCGACGCCGCGGCGTTCGTCAATCAGTCGTTTTTTTCAGATACGGTCGCCGGCCTGGTGGATACGACGGCAGGGCAGGTGAGCCTTTCGGCGCCGGCGTCCGGCCACGAAACGACGCAGACCTCGATCGTGGTCCAATTCTCCGCGCTGGTCGACAGCGCCGGCATCGACAGTTATGTGGTCGAAGTCTCGAAGACGGTGGCGTTCGGGTCTCTGTTTTTTTCCGACACGATCGACGGCGCGATCACGGCGGACACGATCACGGGGTTGTACAACGACACGCACTACTGGCGCGTCCGGGCCATCGATCTGGCCGGCAATGCCGGCGCCTATTCGGACACGCGTGGTTTCGTGGTGGACACGGCGTCGGCGCAGGTGTCGGCGTCCGCGCCGGCGGACGCGCATGAGACGACGAACACGTCGGTGGGGGTGAGCTGGTCGGCGGTTGGCGACAGCGTGGGGATCGATTCATACGCGCTCGAGGCCGCCAAGACAAGCGCCTTCGCGTCTCTCGTGTTCGCGGACACGATCGACGGCGCGATCACGATGGATACGGTCACGGGGTTGTACAACGACACGTACGTCTGGCACGTCCGCGCGGTGGACGATCTTGGAAACGTCGGGGCCAATTCGTCGGCGCGCGGGTTTGTGGTGGACACGGCGGCGGCGCAGGTGTCGGCGTCCGCGCCGGCGGACGGCCATGAGACGACGAACGCGCCATTGGCGGTGATCTGGTCGGCGGCCGGCGACAGCGTCGGCGTCGATTCGTACGCGATCGAGGCCGCCAAAACAAGCGCTTTTGTGTCCCTCGTGTTCGCCGACACGATCGACGGCGCGATCACAGCGGATACGATCACGGGAGTGTACAACGACACCTATTATTGGCGCGTGCGCGCGATCGACGATCTCGGAAATGTCGGTACAAATTCGACGACGCGCGGTTTTGTGACGGACACGCGGGTCGATACCGTCCAACTCGCGACGCCCGCCGACGGTTCGGTGACGGCGGACACGACGCCCACGTTTTCTTGGACGCAGATCGCCGACAGCGTGGGGATCGATTCGTACGCCATCGAAGCCTCCGCGTCCCCCGCGTTCGCGACGGTCGCGTATGCCGACACGGTGGACGGGTCGCAGTCGAGCGTGACGGTCGGCGCGACGGCGTGGATCAAGAGCGACACGTACTACTGGCGCGTCCGGGCCATCGACGATCTGGCGAACGTCGGACCGCACGAGGACAGCAATGTCCTGCGGATTGACACGCTCGTGATCACCGTGTCGCTCGCGGCGCCGCCGGACGGCCACGAGACAAACGCGGCGGCGTTCTGGTTCCGGTGGGATGGCGTGAACGCGGAGACGTATGCGTGGCAGTTGTCCAAGTCGGCGGGGTTCACAGCGATTTCGGACAGTGTGACAGACACGACGACCTCCACCCTTTACCGCGCGTTCACGCAGCAGGACTCATTCTTCTGGCGGGTGATCGGGAGGAATTCGAAAGGCGAGATGGATACGACCCCAGCGCGCGGATTTGTCATGGACACCCTCGCCGCACAGGTCGCGCTGTCAGCCCCGGCGGATGGATACGAAACCTCCGCCTCAGCGCCGGCCGTTTTCTGGTCGGCCGTGACCGACAGCGTGGGGATCGACAGCTATGTGGTGGAGGCCTCCAAAAGCGCTGCGTTCACGACGACGGTGTTTGTGGATACGACGGACGGGACGAATACGACCGATACGATCACGGGACTGTACAACGACACGTATTTTTGGCGCGTCCGTGCGGTCGACGAACTCGGAAACGCAGGCGCCAGTTCTTCGGCCCGCGGGTTTTTACTGGACACCGGTGTTGCGCAGGTATCGGCGTCGGCGCCTGCGGACGCGCACGAGACGACGAACACGTCGGTGGCGGTGAGCTGGTCGGCGGTCGGCGACAGCGTTGGCATCGATTCGTACGTGGTCGAGGCCGCCAAAACAGGCGGCTTCGCGGTCCTCGTGTTCACCGACACGACCGACGGCGCGGTCGCGTCCGACACAATCACCGGCCTGTACAACGACACTCATTTTTGGCGCGTGCGCGCGATCGACGATCTGGGCAACGCCGGCGCCAACTCCACGGCGCGTGGATTTCTGGTGGACACGGCCGTCGGTCAGGTCGGCGCGCTGGCCCCGGCGGATGGACACGAGACGACGAACACGTCCGTGCTGGTTTCCGTGTCGTCCCTCAGCGACAGCGTGGGCATCGATTCATACGTGTTTGAAGTGTCGAAAGTATCCGCATTCACGGCGATTCTGTGGACCGACACTATCGACGGAGCGTTGACCGGCGATACGCTCACGGGGCTATATAACGACACATACTTCTGGCGCGCCCGCGCGATCGACGATCTGGGCAACGTCGGCGCAAACTCCACGGCGCGTGGATTTGTCGTCGACACGGCGGTCGCTGCGGTCGTGCTCTCGTCTCCCTCCAGCGGCGTCCGAACAGCGGACACGACGCCGGCGCTCTCCTGGTCGGCGGTCTCGGACAGCACCGGCATAGATTCGTATGCAGTCGAAGTTTCGGGAAGCCCGCTGTTCGCGTCGATCTCGTACGCGGCCACCGTCGACGGATCGCAGACGAGCGCAACGACGGACGCGCTGGCCGATTCGATCTATTACTGGCGCGTCCGCGCGATCGACGATCTTGGCAACGCGGGCGCGCATTCTGATTCCCTGTCGTTCGTGATCGATTCCGGAGTGAAAGTGACGCTCGCGAATCCCGCGGCCGGCCATGAGACCACGGCGGTGTCCGTCCGGTTCGAGTGGTCGTCCCCGGACGCGGAGACCTACACGCTGCACCTGTCCCGCTCGAGCGCGTTTTCCTCCATCAGCGACAGCGTCACGGACACGTCGGCCACGGCGGTCGTGCGGACGCTCGCCGCAAACGACAGCTATTATTGGCGGGTGGTTGGCCGGGACCGGACGGGCAACACTGATACGGCGTCCGCCGGATTCGTGATCGACACGACGGCGGGTCAGGTATCGCTGGTGTCTCCGGCGGACGGCCACGAGACGTCGAATACAGCTATAAGCTTTAAACTTGAAGCTTTAAGCGACAGCGTGGGGATAGATTCATACGTGATTGAGTTATCGAAGTCCTCGGCGTTCGACACGATCGTATTTGCGGACACGATGGACGGCGCGCAGACGGAAGACACGATCACCGGCCTGTACAACGATACGTACTATTGGCGCGCCCGCGCCATCGACGATCTCGGCAACCTCGGCGCCAATTCCACAAGCCGGAAATTCCGCGTTGACACCAGCGCCCCCGCCGCCGGGCCCGTGTCGAAAATGGCGCTGTCCAACAACCACCAGATCGGAGACCGGAGTACCGCGCTGTCCAAATGCTTCTCCGTGACGCTGACGGATGACACGGGAAACGCCGTCAAGGGCGAAACGGTTACCTTTTCCGTTCTTTATCCTTCCGCCGGCGGCGCGGCTCTGGCGCGCGGGACGGTTGTCTCCGACGACAGCGGTCAGGCCTGCGACACGCTGACGCTGGGAACGGTCCGGGGCCCGTACCACGTGAAGGCCGCGTCGGCGAGCAATTCGAAGCTGGCGGCGGTATTCGTCTCCTACGTCGACGGCCTGGATATTTCGCCGTCGACGTTCAAGATGATCGCGCCGGACAAAAGCCTCTCCGCGAGCGGCGTTGCCGCTCTCATTCAAGACGATCTGCCGAAATCAACGGTGGTTGAATGGAACCAGGACGCCGGCGCGAGCGCCGGCCTGAACGACTACGTGACACCGTCTTCCGTCGTTCGCGGGCGCAGCTACTGGATATACGACGCGTCCGGCGGCGCGCTGGGATTTCAGGGCACGGCCGGATTCGACACCGTGTCGGTTTTCTTGAAAGCCGGCTGGCACCAGATCGGGTCAGGCCAGTATTTTTACGTGAGCTGGGATTCGGATGTCCGCTTCGACAGCGGCGGGACAAAGTACACGCCGGCGCAGGCCGACTCGGCCGGCCTGATTCAGAACGCGGTCTACTGGTACACGGGCGGCGGATATGCGTGGGGTCCGGACCGCGCCACGCCGGCGATCTCGGCCGTTCAACTCAAACCCGCGATTGGCTTTTTCATTTACGCGAAACAGTCCTGCACGATGACGGTATATCCGAACCCGGCCGTTCCGGCCGAGACATCGACGCAGATCATGTCGCAGGCGCCTGTGTACCCGCCGGGCATCTGGGCGGTTCGGCTGTCTGCCTCGGCCGGGCCGTACAGCGACGCGCAGAACTACGTGGGCGTGAAATCGACAGGCGACGAGTCGTTGCGGTCCTCGATTTTTGATCCGCCCCCCGCGGCCGGGCCGTCGCTAAGCCTGGGAATCATCGACGACGCGAGTGGAGATGGCGCCCGCCGAGCGGCCAGTTTTGCGGCGCCGATCACGTCCATCAAGACGTGGACGATCGTGGTCACCACGAATCTCGATTCGCCGGTGACGGTCACATGGGAGGGTGTATCGAGCATTCCTCCGCGCTATGACGCGTATCTCATCGGCGCTCCGGCCGGTCCGGTGAATCTGCGCGAAGCGTCATCTGTGGTTTCGCAATCCAAAATGACCCTGGCGGTTGGACTGCCCGCATCGGTGTCTCCCTATCTTGCCCCTGCGCTCGATCCGGCGCAGACGTACGCGTATCCGAACCCGGGCCCGGACGCGAACCACGTGATTTATTTCAAGCACAACATCCTGACTGCGTCCGTTCGGATCAAAATCTTCGATCTCGGCGGCCGGCTGATCCGGGAACTGACCGGAACGGGCTCGCCCATCCCGTGGGACGGGACCAATCGCGCGGGTCAGCGTATCGGGTCGGGCGTCTACGTGTATGTCATCGAATCCAGCGGCGCGCGGCTCGTCGACAAGGTGGGGATCGTGCGATGAAATCTGTGGTTGGCGTCTGCCTTTGTTTGCTCATCTTGCTTGTTTCTCCGGCCGTCGCCCAGATGTCCGCGGAGGACCTGCGGCGGGAGCGGCAGGAGACGCTGGAGGCGCTTCGCCGCACGGAGGATTTCTCCGGGAAATCTTCGTGGGTGTCCCGCGGGCTGAGCCGGGCGTCCGGCTGGCGGATGAAATTCGGCGGGGTCTATTCGCCGTCGTACACGTCGGGCGGCAACAACGATCGGGATGGGTCGATGCAGGATGCGCTCGATCACACATGGGACCAGGATGTCCGGATGTTCTTCCATCTGACCAGCCGGAGCGGGAAAACGAAGGTATACGCGCGTGTCAAGTCCACGTACGCCCGAAACGCGCGGACGGCGCCGGCGATCCGCGGCTCGGACCTCGTTGCGCCGACCTTTGACATGCTGTATCTTCAGCGCCTGTTCCAGGCCGGGGGCTGGCGGCACACCCTCACGGCGGGCCGGCAGTACGTTTCGGTTGAACGCGGGATATCGTTCGGTCTCGTGTCGGACGGCCTGCAGGTCGAGTCGAAATCGAGGGTGAACGAACTCCAGGCGTTTTTCGTCCGGCAAAATCCCGGGGACGACAACGTCGACATCCTGTCGGCCGGGGCCGGCCGGACGAAGCGGTGGTTTTATGGCGCCGAGTGGAAATTCCGGTTTTTGTCCAACCACAAGGCCGGCGTCTTCGCCGTGGGCAACGTCGACCGGAACGACGAAGCCCCGGACGCGTCCGGCCAGCGTCATCAGCTTGATTCGTTCTACTACGGTCTTGGACTGGACGGCCGGGTCTTCGGCAACCTCAGCTACTGGGTTCTGTCGATTCAGGAGTCCGGGAGGACCTATCCGAACGGCGGGGCATCGAAGGTCAGCATTGCGGCGAGCGCGCTCGACGCGGGTGTCCGGTACTTTTTCCGCACTGCCACCGCCCCCAGCTTATATGCCGAATATGCGTCCGCCTCCGGTGACGGCGACGCGACCGGAAGCAGCAGCTCCACGCTCGGAGGAAGCGCGTCCGGAAATGACCGGCGCTTTATCGGATTTGGCGGGCTCAGCCTCGGATATGCGCTCGCGCCGCAGCTCACCAACATCGACGTCCTCAAACTCGGCATGAGCGTCAAACCGTTCGGCTGGACTGCGTCGCAGTCCTGGTCGGAGTTTTCCGTCCAGCCGACGTATTACATTTACCGGAAGGACCAGGCGTCGGGGGCGACGTCCGATCCCTACAGCACCGTCGTGTCCCGCGACTTGGGCGCCGAGTTTGACCTGACGATGGCGTGGAAAGCCGCCGTCGATATTTCGTATCAGCTCAAGTTCGGCCGGTTCAACCCGGCGGCGGCCTATCCGAACCGCGGCACGGAAAATTACCTGCGTCTGAAGCTGACGCTGGACCTGTGATGAAACCCGCCGGTCGTTCGCTCCTTGGGATTCTGCTCGTTGCGTTTGCCGTCTTTCCGGTGCGGCCGGCGCAGGCCGAACCCGAATCGGCGTATTACGCGGCGCTCATGCGGAAGGAGTCGGCGACGGTGGAGGACGCCGTCCGGCTCCTTGCGCGGATGCGGGGCTACGCGGGCGAATCCGACATGCGCAGCGAGATGCGCCATCTGGATGAGAGCGGCGTTCAGTTCAAGCGTGATATCGAGGGCATACGAAATTCCGCCCTGACCGCCGGCAACGCCGCCCACCTCTTGCTTCAGGCGACCGGACTCAAGGGCGGCGTCATGTCGTGGGTGTTTCCGTCCAGCCAGCGGTACGCGCTGCGGCAGGCGATCCATCTGGGCCTTCTGCCGGAGACAACGGCCGTGGAGGACAGGCTGTCCGGCAAGGACCTGATGGGCATGGTGAGCAAGCTGGCGCAACGGGCGCGTGGACGGTTGAAATGAGCCCTCGATTGACGGCCGCCGGTTGCGTGGTGCTGGCCGGGTTTCTGTTTGTCCATATTCCCGTGTCCTTCGCGGCGGACGTGATGGTCGGCGTATTGAAAGAGGTGCGCGGAAACGTCGAGATTCTGAAGCGCGGCGAGACCGAATGGCGGAAGGCCCGGTCGGGCGCGGAGGTCATGCCTGGAGACAAACTTTCGACCGGGATGCAGGGCACGGCGCGGCTCGAGTATCGCAACAGCGCGATTGATATCGAGCCTCTGACGCAGTTCGTGGTCGGGCGGACGCTGGAGGACAGCGAGAAATTCTATACGGAGATGTTCCTTCAGGTGGGCAAGATCATATCGGAGGTGAATCCCAGGAGCGGGAAACAGAACAAATTCACGGTGACGACGCCGGCCGGCGTCTGCGGGATTCGCGGAAGCAAACAGGAGGTCGGCCATTTCCCGCAGACCGGGACGGAAATGCGGATGCTGGAGGGCCACGGGTTTATGGGCGCGGTCAAGCCGGAGAATCTCCCGGCGCCGGTCCAGGCGGTTCTCGGCATCGCGCCGGCGGCCGGTGGCGGGGAGGCCCCCGCGGAAAACGCGGGCCTCCTCAGCGAACAGGCGTTCGATTTCGTCTATACCGCCGGCGCCGGCCAGTCGATCGAAGTCCGCGATATGATCGATCCGGGCGCGGTGGTGGACGCCGCTCAGGGCCTGGCGCGGGACGCCGTCGCGGATGTGACGCCGGCGGCACTGTCGGACAAGGAGCGCGAAGCGACCCAAATCACGGCGGAACCGGTCGATGCGCCGGTCGCCGTGACAACGCGGGCTGAGCTGGCCGCGCAAGCGGACGAAGTGCGGACGGCCACGACCACCGCCGTGACGACCTCGACGACGATCCGGTTTCCGGACCGCCCCGGTCAGTAAAACAAATGCAGTTGCGTCTGGAACCGTCTTTCCTTTGATCGGGCGCCTCCCGCCGTCCTGCTGGACAGCGTATTCATCAGTGTTTCGAGCTGGACGCCCGGCAGGAGATAATTCTTGAACCCATAGGCGAATTCGTACGCCGACCCCGGCGCGGACGTGACGGAGACGTTGGACTTGGCGAAATTCACCTCGGCGTAATTTTGCCGCCACAGGCGTGTCTTGGTTTCCAGCGTATAGACGCGTGATCGCGCGCTGCCGGCCGCGAGATGCCGCCGGACTTTGAGGAGTTCGAAATTGGCTGTGAGACGCTTGTGAGACATGCCGCCGGTCAGGGAATAGAGGTCCTTTTTCAGTTGCGTCACGGCGCTTTTCGATTTCCATCCCGAAATCATGAAATAGGCGCCGAAGGTGACGAACCGTCCGCCCAGATTATATGCGAATCCCCGCGCCTGATCGCGCCCGTCGCCTTTCTGGGGGCCGAAAAAATGCAGGTTGAGGAACGGAACATTGGGCGCGGTTCCCACAGAAAAGGCGCGATATCCCGATCGCAGCGTGAACCCGGCCAGCGACTGCGCCAGGGAGCTTCGGTCCGGCGTGTAATGGCCGAAGAGCGGGAAATAGACGCCGTACATCGCGAACGTGTTGAACGGCATCTGATCGACGAGAACGTAGGCGGACCTCAGGACGGAGTTCGGTCCGGAATTGAACAACTCGGCGATGCGGGCCTTCGGCGGGTCCTTTTCGACAAACCGGTTTTCGACCACGAGGTTCAGATATCGCCGAAACGGTTTCACCCGAACGCCGACATCCGCAAAGGAAACGTAGCTCAATTTTTTTTCGGCGTACGGCGTTCCCTCCTTGTAATCGACGTACTGATACCGGGCTTCCCCTCCGACGTTCACCCACCGCCGTTCCTTCCGCCAGGGATCTTCGCGCGTCAGGCGCTCCATGAACTCGCGCCGGTTCGACACGACGATTTTTTCCTGGCCGTCCGAGCGGTCGTAGTCTTTTTCGTCATAATCGAGATCGTCGATGGTGACCAGCGGATGGCCTTCGGGCGGCGCATTTGTTCCACCCCCCGCCGGCTGGTCGGCGTAAGCTTGATCCTTGAGGGGCGCCGGCGTTTTTTCGTTTCCAAGAAATTCCGAGATGAACGACCGAAGCCAGCGCTTCTCCTGCCAGAGCCCGTACATCGTGCGCATGCCGCCTCCGTTCGGATTGACGTGGCAGGCTTGGCAGGAGAGCGTGCAGCGGCGCTGAATGAGCGGGACATTTCGCCTCGATGGCGAATGGCATGCGGCGCAATTTTGCGAAACACGATTCGCAAGCCATGGCTCGGCGGAAACGGAAACGGAAGAGGAAAGAAAGGCCCAAAACAGGGCTATGGTAAAAATATTTTTACCCGAGTGCCTCTCCATATATATATAGCCCGTCCCAACCCCCGTCTGTATGGTCTTACTTGCCGATCAGGTCACGCACGATGCCGATGAGTTGTGAATTGGTGAATGGTTTGCTGAGATACTCGTCCGCGCCGCACTCGCGACCCTTCCGGATGTCCTCCGGCGTGGTCTTTGCGCTGACGAAACAGACCTTGAGTTCCTGCATGTGCGGATTGGCCTTGAGCATCCGGCAGACCTTGTAACCGTCCATGCCGGGGAGTCTGACATCGAGGAGGATGAGATCGGGGGCCCCTTTGGAAAGCCCTTTGATCATGCTTTCACCGTCGAGGAATCCTTCCACCGAATAACCGGCGCCGGCCAGAACTTCCTTGACCAGGTCCAGCACGGGCTGTTCGTCGTCGACGATGAAGACGCGCTTGGCCATGAGGGAATCACTTTGACAAACTTTGAGGCGACTCGCAAGTCTTGACGACCTGAGATACCATACGGCGCGTATGGACGGATCATCTTCACAATCGGCTCGAATGTGGATCTGGGTGGCGCTGTCCGGCGCCGCCGTCGTGTATCTGGTGGTGACCTCCATCCGCGGCACCGAGCTTCCGTACGTGAACGCCGCGGACCTGCCCGCGTCCGGCCCCCGCGCCGTTCGGGTGGCGGGAAAGGTGGCGGTGGGCGGGATCGAATCGGAGGGCCCCGGGGACGTGTCGATCGCGTTTTTGTTGATTGACGAGCGTGGCGACACGGTGCGGGTCGAGTATTCGGGTGTGCGCCCGGACGCCTTCCGGGAAGGCGCGCAGGCGGTGGCGGAGGGCACGTACGACGCGCCGAAGGCCGTGTTTCACGCGGAACTCTTGCAGGCGAAGTGCCCGTCGAAGTATGAGGTCAGCCCGCCGGCTGGTGTCCGGCCGGGAACCTGATCGCCCCGCTCGATGAAATTCACGTATCTGGGCGAATGGGCCATGCGATTCGATCTCGTCATCGCGACGCTCGGGTTGCTGGGCGGCGTGTGGGGGCTGTGGAAGAAGGACGGGCGGTTTTTGGAATTTCAGCGCCGGAGCCTCATGCTCTCGTGCGGATTGGTTCTGGCGGCGACGGTGACACTGGTCGGCGCTTTTTTTCTCCATGATTTTTCCATCCGTTATGTCGCCAACTATTCGTCGTTGAATCTTCCGATGGGCTACTGCCTGACGGCGCTCTGGGCGGGCCAGGAAGGCTCGCAACTGTTCTGGCTGTTTGTCCTGGCGGCCTTTTCGGCGGCCTACCTGTGGGTCCACCGGCGCGACCGGTCGGACATTCATTTTCACGCGACGGCGACGGTGCTGCTCCTGATCCAGCACTTTTTTCTCGCGATCGTCAACTTCGCCTCCGACCCTTACGTGCGGCTTGACCCTCCGCCGGCGGACGGGAACGGCTTGAACCCGCTCCTGCAGCATCCCGCGATGGCGATCCATCCGCCGATGCTGTACGTCGGGTTTGTCGGGATGGCGGTGCCGTTCGCCTGCGCGATGGGGGCGCTTCTCACGGGGCGGCTGGACGAGGGCTGGATCAAGAAATGCCGGTCGTGGACGATCTTTGCCTGGACCGTGCTCGGCGTCGGAATTCTTCTGGGCGGGCGCTGGGCCTATGACGAGCTTGGCTGGGGCGGCTACTGGGGCTGGGACCCGGTCGAAAACTCCTCGTTCATTCCGTGGCTGACGGCGACGGCGTTTTTGCATTCGGTCATGATTCAGGAACGGCGCGGGATGCTCAAGATCTGGAATATGTCCCTCATCACGATCACGTTTCTCCTCACGATCTTCGGCACCTACATGACCCGCAGCGGCGTTGTCGCGTCGGTCCACTCCTTCGCGCGCCAGCCGATGCTGGGCGGGATGTTCCTGGTCTTTCTGGGCTCCTGCGCGGCCTTCGCGACCGGCCTGATCGTGTGGCGGTACGGGGCGTTGAGATCGGAGCGGAGGATCGAGTCGTTTCTATCGCGGGAGGCGGTGTTTCTGTTCAACAACGTGATTCTGCTGGGCCTGGCGTTCGCGATTCTGTTCGGGACCTGTTTTCCGACGATGTACGAAATGGTGAAAGGCACGCGGATCAGCGTGGGCCCGCAGTTTTTCAACCGCGTGACCATTCCGCTCTTTCTCATTCTTCTCGTGCTGACCGGCGTCGGCCCGGCCATCTCGTGGCGGAAGGCGACCGGATCGAACTTGGCGAGGAATTTTCTCACGCCGGCGGCCGGGGCCGCGCTGTCGGTGGGGATTCTGTGGGCCGGGGGCGTGCGGCATCCAAAGGCGGCGATGGGGATCGGCTGCATCGTGTTTGTTCTGTCGTGTCTCATTCTCGAATTCTACCGGGACACCGCCGCGCGGCGCCGGTCGACCGGCGAGGCATTTTTCCCCGCGATGGGGCGGCTGATCGGCAAGAACCGCCGGCGGTACGGCGGATACATCGTGCATGTGGGCGTTGCGGTTACGGCGCTCGGCATCGTCGCCTCGTCGGCCTATCAGGTTGAAAAACAACTGGAGCTTCAGCCGGGCCAGTCCGCGCGCGTGGAGCGGTTTCGGCTGGAGATGGTGGACCTCACGGACGGCGTGCTGCCCAACGCGAAGACCGTCCGGCTGCGCCTGAACGTTTTCAACGAGAACCGTCCGATGGGCGAGCTTGTGGCTGAGAAGCGCTTGTACGAGAAAACGGAACAGCCGCACACGGAGACCGGCGTGATGGCCCGATTTTTTTATGACCTCTATGTGGTCCTCGCCGGCTGGTCGGGCGACGGGACGGCGATGATCCATGTGTATGTGAATCCGCTCGTGAGCTGGGTGTGGCTGGGCGGCGGGATTTTGCTGATGGGCGCCGTCGTGTGTTTGTGGCCGAAGTGAGCGCGTCGCTTGTGTTATTGCATCTGGCCCTCTTTTTCCCGGCTGCGACTCCCCAGCCCTCTGACTTGGTCTCGGAGTTCATGTGTCCGTGCCCCGACCGGTGCGGCAAGGCGCTCGAGGTGTGCGAGTGCTCGGACGCGGCCGGATACATCCAGGAACTCATGGATCTGCGGAGCCGCGGCCTGAGCCGGGAGGCGGTGCGGGAGAAGTTCGTCGAGAAGTACGGCCCCTCGGTTCTGGCGTCCCCGCCCGCGAAAGGATTCGGCCTCGTCGTGTATCTGCTCCCGCCCCTGGCGGTACTCGGCGGCGCCGTTCTGGCGGTCGGGGTCGCGCGGCGGTGGAAGCGCCGGCCTGTTGGCGCGCCCAAGGTGACGGATGCGGATTTAAAACGGGCCGAGGAGGCGATGAAGAAATGGCGATCGTAGGCGCGGTCATGATGCTCCTGTCCGCCGCCGCGCTCTTGTATGTCTTCTCGGCGTTTTTGAGCGATCCGGCCGGCGTCGGAGACGCCGGCACTTGGGGCGCCGGAGGCGCTGATCCGCCGTCACCGGCCGCCCGCGCGGCCGAAGCGATCGCCGAGATGGAAATGGATCTTGCCGCCGGAAAGATTTCCAGGGAGGATTTCGAGACGATCCGCAGTCAGGCCGTCGCGGAGTTGGCGGCGGAATTAAAGAAAGGACGCGCATGAATCGGTTGTGGGGTCATTCTGTTAGTTTGTTAGTCAGCCATTGGTTCATTGTTGCATTCTCAATGTTGAATGTATCCGCCGTCCCCGCCGCCGGCGCCGAGCCGGGCCTGGCGATCCGGCAGAATCACCTGTTCTTTGAATTCGCCGGGGAGAGCGGCCGGGTGGTGTGCGGGATACAGGAAATCGTGGTGATCGAAAACGCCGGCTCGGCGATTCCTGAAAATCCGGCCGGAACGGTCCGGTTGTCGGTTCCGGTGGCCGCCCTCTCGGTCCGCCCGATGCCGGTGCCGCCGGTCATGCCGGGCGCCGAATCTGTCCGGCCGCTTGAGGCATCGGAGGTGGACATCCAGCCGGGCGAATTGCGGATCAAACGACATCTTCATGCGGGCAAGAACACGTTTTCGTACGCGTATATCCTCCCGGTTTCCGGCGACGCCGTCCGGTTTGAGAAGAAGGTGATCATGCCCACCCGCCTCCTCGTTTCCTTCGCGCCTGATGTCGGCGGGCTGACGTCGAAGACGCTGACGGTCGAACGCGCCGAGGGCGGATACAAGATCATCGGTCAGAGTCTGGCTGCGGGCACGATGATCGATCTGGAGTTCACCGGCGTCGGACGCGTGTCGGCTGGCGTCCCGACACCGGATCCCGGCGCCGCCCCGGTTCAGATCGCCCCGAGCCGGACCATCGAGGCGTTTCTGGCGCCGACGATGGCCGGCGTTATTCTGGCGCTGGTTGTGTTCCTACATCTTCGGCTGCGCCGGACCGCACGGTCGGTGGAGGCGCGATTCCGGAAATTTCTGATGGACGAAATCGAATCTCTCGACGCCGCTTTTGATCGAAGCGATGTGCGGCCGGAGTATCACAAGCGCAGAAAGAAACTCCTGATGGATATGCTCCGGATCAGCGCCTCCGGCGCCCCAAGTGCCGGCGTCTCTGACGCCGGCCGGGAGATTCATTGATATCCATCACGGACCTCACCGTCGATTTCGGTCCGGTACGGGCCTTGGATCACGTGACGCTGGATCTGCCGTCCGGCGCCATCATGGTTCTTGCCGGTCCGAACGGTTCCGGAAAGAGCACCCTGCTCTGGGCGATGGCGGGCCTGCTCCTGCCGACGTCCGGCGCCGTGCGACTGCGCGGGCCGGCTGGCGTGCCGTCGATCGGATTTCTGGCGCATCAGAGTTTTCTGTATGAGGAACTCACCCCGCTTGAAAATCTCGTTCTGGCCGCGCGGCTGTGCGGTCTGTCCGATCCGGCCGGCCGGTCCATCGGGATGATCCGGAAGATCGGGCTGGAATCCGAGTCCCGTCGGCGGGTGTCTACCTTGTCCCGGGGGCAGCAACAGTTGGCGGCGTTTGCGCGCGCGGTGTTGCCGGACCCGCCGGTTCTGTTTCTGGACGAGCCGTTTTCGAATCTCGACCGGACGGCCGTCCACGTCATCCGTCAGATGCTTGATCCCTTTGTGTCCCCGGACCGTCTGGCGGTCATTGCGACGCACGATCCGAATCCGGAACCGTTGTCCGGCTTGCCGACCCGTTGCATCCAGATCGAATCGGGGCGGGTCCGCATGGTCCGCGGAGCATCATGAATCCCGTATCGGCGCTGGCGGCGGCGGAACTGAAAGTCGAATGCCGGAACCCTTCGGGTGTTGTCTCCGCCGCAATGTTTTCCTGCCTCGCGCTTCTGGCGCAGGCGCTGGTCCTTCCAGGCGTGGTTGCGGCGCGCCCGGAGGCGGCCTTTGCGGCGTGTTTCATCGCTGTCTTTTTTTCGGTGCTTCTGGCGGAAACCGGCCGGATGGCGCGGGAATCCAAAACGGGAACGCCGTTTGTCCTTGCGCTCAGCCCGGCCTGCTCGCCGGCGCTCTTTGCGGGGAAATCCGCTGTGCCGTTCGGTTTCATGATGCTGGTCGAAGCCTGCATGGCGCCGCTTCTGATTGTGTTCTTTAACCTGCCAGTCCGGGGGCCCTGGTGGGCCGTCGCGCTTCTCGCGGCGCTGGTGAATCTGTCCCTGGCGGGATTGACCACACTCCTCGGCGCCGCCGCGTCGTCCTGGAAAGGCGTCGCCCGCGCCGTCTCGTTGCCGCTCCTGGTCCTTCCGCTCGCGCTGCCCGTTCTGGCGACGGCCGTGGTCGGCGCCGCCCGCGCGATGGCGCACGATCCGTTCGGCGCGCATCTCCGGCTGCTTCTTGCATCGGCTCTGGCGATCTGGACCGTGGGCATGGCGACGTACGGGAAATTGCTTGGAAGATATTGATCGAAGAGATACCGTAGAGCGTATGAGCGATTCGACCGGCCCGGAGGTTGGTCCGGAGGCGAAATTCCGGCCGGCGTCAGAGACGCCGGCACCTGGGGCGCCAGAGGCGCTGTTCCGCCCCCAGCTTCTGGTGCAGTGGTTTGTCATCCCGCTTCTCGTGGTGGGCTTGTGTGTCGGGCTGTATCTCAGTTTCCGGCTGCTGATGCTGGAGAGCAAGACGACGGAAGACTATTTGAACGAGCTGCGAAGCGGCAACCCGCATCGCGCCTGGCAGGCCGCGTTTGCGCTCGCCAACCAGGTCAATCTCGGCCGCCTCCCGGAACACGAACAGTCTGCGGTCGGCCGGCAGCTCCTCGAGATGCTGGACCAGAGTTCGGCCGGCGCAGGCGAAATCCGGCACTATCTGATTCTGACCCTGGGCCGGCTCCGGTACTCGGAGGCCGTTCCGCGCTTGCTCGCATTGGCCGACGGCGCGGACGCGACGGAAAAAATATACGCGCTGCTGGCGCTGGGAGAGATCAAACCGGTCGAGGCGATCGACGCCGTGTCCCGGTCGCTGAATGATCCGGACCCGGGCGTCCGGAAAACCGCCGCGCATCTTTTCGCTGTGCTGAATCGCCCGCTGCCCGCCGGCCGGGTCAGCGCCTATACCCTGCCGCCGGACTGGCCGGTGCGCCTTCGGCCGGTCCTGAACGATCCGGTTGCGGACGTCCGATGGAACGCGGCGATTTCACTTGCCGAGTTCCGCGACCCGGCGGCCATTCCAGTGCTGGCCGGTATGCTGGACCGGCCGGTGCTGGCGGCCGAGCTGAAAGAATTCGGCGGACTTGACGAAACGAAGGTCGAAAAGATAATCAAGGCGGCACTGGCCGCAAGCCTGCAGTATCGGGATGCCGGCCTGGGCGGGAAAATCCAGACGCTGGCTGAATCGGATCCCAACGCCGCGGTGCAGGCGACTGCCCGACAGGCCTTGGAGCGCTTAAGAGGGACGAATTAAATGGCGGAACAACCACAATCCCCAAACGTCGAACCCAAACCCGCCGCACTTGGGGCGCCGGAGGCGCGGACCCGGCGCGGGTTTTTCAAGTGGCTGGGCGGCGCATGGGCGGCGTTTACGGCCGGCGTCGGCATGATGAACATTCTGACGGTCCGATTCCTCTATCCGAACGTGCTGTTCATTCCGCCCACCGACGTCAAAGTTGGCTTGCCGGAGGAATTCCAGGTGGGTCAGGTGGACACGCGGTTCAAGGACAAATTCGGGTTCTGGATCGTGCGGACCGAGGAGGGATTCTACGCCGTGTCGACGGTCTGCACCCACCTCGGCTGCCAGCCCAACTGGCTGGAGGCGGAACAGAAATTCAAATGCCCGTGCCACGGATCAGGATTTTATGTTTCGGGGATCAATTTCGAGGGCCCGGCGCCCCGGCCGCTTGAGCGGTTCCGCATCGTCCTCGCGGACGACGGGCAGATCTTGGTGGACAAGTCGAGAAAGTATCAGCATGAGTTAGGGCAATGGACAGACCCAGAGGCGTTCCTCAGAGTTTAAGAACGCCTCGTTTCGTAGCTCCCCGTTGCGGGGCTTCTGATTTTCTGAATTTCTGATTTGAGGTGTACCCTGATGTGGGACAAGATTAAGAATTACGTCACCGACTCCCAAGTCTGGAAATCCGTCATCCGGCACGGATACCCGGACACCCGCCGAAACCGTGTCCTGGTGGTCCTGACCAACGTCTTTTTGCACCTGCACCCGACCAAGGTCCCGGCGCATTCGCTCAAGCTCTCCTACACGTGGTGCATGGGCGGCCTCACGTTTTTCCTGTTCCTGGTCGAGACTCTGACCGGCGTTCTCCTCATGTTTTACTACCGGCCCGTCGGCGAATACGCCTACAACGACATTCTCGCCCTCCGGGAACACGTCCCGCTCGGCATCATGCGCGAAATTCACCGTTGGGGCGCGCACGCCATGGTCATCACGGTCTGGCTTCACATGCTGCGCGTCTTTTTGACGGGTTCCTACAAGCCGCCCCGCGAGTTCAACTGGGGCGTCGGCGTGATTCTGCTCACGCTCACGCTCCTGTTGTCCTTCACCGGATATCTTCTCCCCTGGGACCAGCTCGCGATCTGGGCCATTACGGTTGGGTCCAACATGGCGCGCGCCACGCCCTTTGTCGGGCATGAAGGTCCGGGATCAAAACTCCTCAATCCCGGCCTGCTTGGCATGGAGGACATTCCGCTGATCCATGCGACCGACGACGCCCGGTTTGTGCTCTTGGGCGGCCCATTTGTCGGTGAAGCCACGCTGCTCCGGTTTTACGTTCTGCACTGCGTCTTCATCCCGCTGGCGGCGGCCACCCTGATCGCCGTGCATTTCTGGCGGGTCCGAAAAGACGGAGGCATCTCCTCGCCGACGGACGACTTTTCCCAGAAACCCCTGTGATCGAGACCCTCAAACACTGCATTAACGCCCTCGCCGCGCCGACGATCTTTTTGCCCCTGGTGGCGGCCGCGTTTTTCCTCGTCCTGCATTTTTACCGCACCATCACGCGCCCGAAGGTGGCGCTCGGTATCCTGATCGGCGCGATCCTGTTTTACGTCGTGTCGCTCTTCGACCCGAATTTCCAGCACATCGTCGCCAAGCCGGACAACGTGCCGATCACGATCATGCTCCTCCTGTGTGGATTCTGCGTCTGGCTGGCCCTCCGGCAGGCCGCGATCAACGACGAGCGGATGGAACGGGGCCTTCCGCCGCTCGAAAAGGAGTCGAGCGAGACCATTTTCGTCTGGCCAGACCTCGTCTACATCGAATTTTTGTCCGCCATCCTTGTCGGCGTCATCCTGACCCTGTGGTCGATCGAGCTGAAAGCGCCGCTGGAGCAGCCGGCGAGCCCTTTCAAGGCGCCGAACCCCTCCAAGGCGCCGTGGTACTTTCTGGGGTTGCAGGAAATGCTGGTGTATTTCGACCCGTGGCTGGCCGGCGTGGTTTTCCCGAGTCTGATCATCTCCGGGCTGATCTCTATTCCGTACATGGACACCAATCCGCGGGGCAGCGGCTACTACTCGTTCAAACAGCGCCGGATGTCGATCACGATTTATCTGTTCGGATTCCTGTTTCTTTGGGTCACGCTCATCATGCTCGGCACGTTTTTCCGGGGACCCAACTGGAACTTTTTCGGGCCTTATGAATTCTGGGACGTCCACAAAGTCGAGCCGCTGGTCAATATCAACCTGAGCGAGATCATCTACGTGAAACTCCTCCACACGGGCATGCCGGCCCACTGGCTGCCGCGGGAGATATGGGGCCTGCTCCTTGTCGGATTCTACCTCTTTGCCCTCCCGCCGATCCTGCAGAAAACGGTGCTGAAGAAATTTTACGCCGAGATGGGCTTTGTCCGATACAACGTCTTCATGATGCATTTCCTGATGATGATGATGCTCCCGCTGAAGATGATCTGCCGGTGGATGTTCAACCTGAAATATTTCGTCGCCGTCACCGAGTTCTTTTTCAACATCTGACCATGGCCCAAAAACCGCCTGCCGACAAATATTTCCGGGACATGCCGGCCGTCCACATGGTGTTCTTCGCCTCGGCGGTCGCCATGGTGGCCGTCATCGCGTGGATGTCGTGGGACGATTACGCCAGGGACTGGAAGGGATATCAGCGGCACTTCGAAAAGCTCGAACGGGCCCTGGCGAAGGAGGAGCTGAAGGCGGCCAAGGCGCGGCTGGACGGGGAGAAAATCCAACAGCTTCAGCAGGACATCGCCGCCGAGGCCGGGGCGTTGAAGAAAAACCGCGTCGAATACGAAAAGGCTCGCGCGGAGCACCGCAAGGCCGACGCGGACCTGTACCGGAAGAGAACGGTCATGGCGTTCGCCAAATCCGACCTCGACGCCGGCCGGTACCAGTACGAGGAGGCGACCCGACACGGGCCGAACGAACGGGCGCTGAAGAAATTCGAAGCGATTGAGAAGAGGCACCGCGACGCCCGCGAGGCCTTCATGCGCCAGGAAACCCTCGTCAAGACGCTCGAGGAACGCGTGAAATCTTTTACGGACCGCAAGGAGCAGCTTGAAAAGGCGCTGGAGCGGGCGCAGTCGGAGGGCCGGATCCTCGCGGCCAAAATCGACAAGCTTTCGCCCAACCCTCTCAAGTTTCTCCTGAACGCCCCGATCCTCGATTTCGTCGCGCCGACGTCCAGAATCCGCCAGACGGTCCTCCCCGATCTGCACGACGATTATAATTTCCTGATGGTCGAGAAGGTCGACCGGTGTCACACCTGCCATCTGGGGATCGAGAAACCGAGCGTGAAGGACGCCGACGGCAACGTCGTCAAGCTCGGATACGACGACGACAATCCCAATGCGCCGTACCGCGCGCAGCCGTTCCGGGCGCATCCTCGCCTGGATTTGTACGCCGGCGCCGGATCAAAGCATCCGGTGGAAAAATTCGGCTGTTCGACCTGCCACGCCGGCGTCGGGCACGCCGTCAGCTTCATGGACGCCGGCCATACGCCGAAAGACGGCGCGCAGGAGGCGGCATGGAAGAAGAAATACGGATACAAGCCGCTCGACCACAACCATCTTTCCGATTTCCTGTGGGACTACATGATGTATCCGGGCGACCTGGTGGAGGCGTCCTGCCTGAAATGCCATCAGGGCGTGGTGGAAATTCCGGAGGCGCGCGCGCTGAATGCCGGCCGGCGGCTGTTCGAGGACTACGGCTGTTACGGATGCCACAAGACGGCCGGGTTCACGGAGCTTCGAAAGCCCGGGCCGCCGCTCACGCATCTCCAGGAGAAAGTGTCGGCCGACTGGGTCAAGAAATGGCTGAAGAACCCGAAACGGTACCGTCCCACCACCCGGATGCCGCGGTTCTTTGATCTGTCGAACACTTCGAGCGCGGAGGACGTGCGGCGAAGCGACGCCGAAATCGCAGCCATCACGGCGTTCCTGTACGACCGCGCGCGTCCTCACACGAAATTCGACGCGCCGCCGGGCGCAGGCGACGCGAAACGAGGGAAGGAATTGTTCGAAACGGTCGGCTGTCTGGGCTGCCACAGCATGACGGCATCCAACCGGTCGGCCAATGATTTCGGGCCGGACTTGGGCGCGCTCGGGAGCAAAATCTGGGACCGCGCGTGGCTCTTCACGTGGCTCCGCGATCCCCGGCGGTATTTCCCGCACACCAAGATGCCGAGTCTGCGGCTGACGGACGAGGAGGCGGGGGACATCGCAGCGTATTTGCTCAGCCTCAAGAATGCGGAGTTCGACGAGGCGCCGGTTCCGGCGGGCTCGGTCGACGACGTCGACGCGATTCTCCGGCAGTTCTGGTCGGCCAAGGAAACGTCGATCCGAATGGACGAAAAATTGCAGGAAATGCCGGAGAAAGACAAATGGATCGCAGCCGGAGAAAAACTGATCGGCCAGTACGGCTGTTTCGGATGCCACGATATCGCGGGCTTCGAGAAAACCAACCCCATCGGCACCGAGCTTTCGGAGGAGGGCAGCAAGGACCTCGACAAGCTGGATTTCGGCGGCCTGCATCTCGCGCACGACCGCATGACATGGTTCACGCAGAAACTCACCGACCCGCGCGCGTTTGACCAGGGCAAGCAGAAGGACCGGCAGGACAGGCTCCGGATGCCCAATTTTGATTTCACGCCCGATCAGGTCCATCAGCTCGTCACGCACATCTTTTCGATGACGAAGGACCAGGTCCGGCCGGAGCGCCGGCGGAGGCTGTCGGCGCGGGAGGAGATCGTCGAGAAAGGCCGGCGGCTGGTCCGCGACCACAACTGTTACGGCTGTCACACGGTGGACGGCCACGAGGGCGGCATCCGGGCGTACTATCAGGAGGACCCCGGTCTTGCGCCGCCCATCCTGTTCGGGCAGGGCCGGAAGGTCCAGGAGTACTGGCTGTATGAGTTCCTGAAGCATCCGACGACGATCCGCCCGTGGCTCAAGGTGCGAATGCCGACGTTCGGATTTTCAGACGAGGAGGCGACGGCCGTCGTCAACTATTTTCAGGCCCTCGACGACGTCAAACACGTCTATCGCCCGAAGGATTTTCACAAACCCGACGCCCAGCTTGCGGCCGCCGGCCGGGACCTGTTCGACAAATTGCAGTGCATGAAATGCCACGTCGTCGGATCGCAGGCGCCGCCGGGCCGCGCGGCCGGCGATCTCGCGCCGGACCTGGCGATGGCCAAACAGCGCCTGAACGCCGACTGGCTGATCGACTGGCTGTCAGACCCGCAAAAACAGATGCCGGGCACCCGCATGCCGGCCTTCTTCGCCGAGGGCCGCCCGGCCCTGCCCGACGCTTTGGGCGGCAGCGCTGAAAAACAAATCCAAGCCCTTCGGGACCACGTTCTAAGTCTTCGTTAGGAGGTAAGTGTTCAGGTCGTCTTTTTCTTTATCCCCCCTTTACAAGGGGGGATAAAGGGGGGGGTCGATCCACCGTTGCCGACCCCTTGCATCCGCCGCCAGATTTCCCTTGACAATCGCCCGTCGGTTCGATAGATTCCCGTAATTTGCATTCCGCACAGGCAGGATGGATTTATCGTTCAAATACCTGTCGGAGGCTTCGAAACTTCAAGGGGAGGTGGTTATTACAATGATTCGCAAGCAAACGATGGGGATGATGGGATGTTTGGCTTTGATGTTTGTCCTTGCCTGCACGGTTCCTTCCTTCGCTACATTTACAGAGGACACGATGGTGTTGAGGGGCACGACGGATACGTCGTCGAGTACTTTCAACGCCGCCGGCGGCCTGAATGGAGATACGAATGTGACGACCATGCTGGATGTGGCCGTGGACAGTTCGGGACAGATGTATTTCCTGCATTTTCACAGCGAAGCGGGTGACACGGAGATTTTGATCACCAAATATGACAACGCCGGTAATTTCAAATCGGTTCTGACGGTCGACGACAATCCGGAAACGGATATTGTCATGATGGCGCTGGCGGTCAACAAGCAGTCGGGTGCCATCTATGTCGCTGCTGCCGGTTTGACGGGTGCCTTGTACCTGTATACGGATACAGGTCCACACACGAACTCACGTTTTACGGTTGACACCATCCAGTTCGGTCTGATCAACATGGACTCCAAATTCGGTTCAGTGGACGTCACGGTGTTTGGCAAGAGCACCGTCGATTCCGTGTATGTGGTCGCTATTTCAGACACTACATTTCGGCCAACTGGAAATCGTGATTCTGGTGTCCTGCTGTGGAGATTTAACCATACCGGAATGATCACCGACACCAAGGTTCTGATCCGGAGAAACGACACGGAGGCGGAAGACACCCTGGCTCTAAGCCGGGGTTCCATTCCGGCGAGGGTTCTGATTGAGGCCATCGATACGGATAAAATCGCCGTTGTGTCGATCGGCCGCGCTCCGTACCCGGCGCGGTTGGGCGGGGTCGGCTACGATACGGGCAAGTACGGTGTGTATTATGACACGTTCCAAATCGGCCCGGATGGGACGATCGTCACAGATTCCATGGCCGATACGATAACGGTCCTGGCCGACTCCGTGACGGTCAATTCCATCGCGGCGTTCGACATGAAGTGGGATACCTTCAACAACCGGATCGTAATCTATTACGCGCTTCGGACTTCTTCCACCAAGCTGTCCAGAATCTACATCCCGGCCTTTGGGTACTTCACATCTTCCGGGAGCAACACGGCAGTTTCCGACAATTTTTCCTTCGATACTCTGCCGTCGGCCATTTCGTTGAGCATCCACAAGCTGACGGGGCAGTCCGTGAAGGAGCATCTCGCGTATCGTTCCCGAGGGGCGGGAACGATTCACTACATTAAACGGGAAGCTGATGCGACGACGGGAAACGTCGAGATCGACACGGTAGCCGGCACTCGTGACCGTGCCAGTGGATCCGTCTCCTTGAGCGATTCGTTGCCGGTCGTGATCGCCGTCACGAACGACGGCGCGCCCAGGATCGCGTATGAGCAGCGGGTGCATAACCAGATTTTCATCAACCTCGCGCGCCAACAGGGCGCGTCGGTGGCGAGCGGGGAGAACGTGTCGGTCACAACGTCCCAGACGTTCACGTCCTCCTCCGGCGCCGGCACGGCGTCGGCGCCGCTGGTTTCCACCATCGTCCCTGCGTTCAACAGTACGATTGACAGCCCGGCGCAGCTCGCCCAGATCGCGTTGACGTCCTCTCCGACCTCTCCCGCCACGTCCTCGTCCGGGCTTACCGATTTCACCACGCCGTCGTATGTGGTCGCGGTCCCGCTCGGAAACGCGCACGGGGACACGCTCACGGTTCAGCTTAAGGCGACGGGCAACGGCGCCGGCGTCGCGGTCTACATGCGCCGCCTGACCGACACGAATCCGTCGGGCGGAATGGGCGGCAGCAGCTCGACGCCGGACACCAGCGTGTTCGCGGGCCTGTCTGACTCCCAGTTCACGGCTTGCGCCCAGACTTGGGTGAAAATCCGGCTGGGCGACACCGCCGGCAACGTCTATGACGACAACGCCTTTTCCGACACCCTCGCCGTCCGGCTGTCCTTCACGCTGACGCCGGCCGTGCTGGCGTCGTTGATGAATGCGGGCATCGACACTACCCCGGGCCAGCTTGCGGTGTGGGTCCTGAACAGCAGCAACGCGTTCGTTCAGATCGGAAATTCGTCCGCCTACACGCAGACCGAACTGAACGCCGGCGGCGCCGTGACGCTTGTATCCAACACCATCACGAGCTTCTCGCCGGGTGGCGTTGCGAAAGCGGTGGGTGCCGCGTCCGGAAGCGACGGCGGCATCTGTTTGATGGGCCGCTGCGTCGAAAGCGCCTCTCCTGCGGCCGGCGCGTTCCGGTCGGTGCGGGACACGTTTCTATCGAGCAAAGTGGGCCGCGTGTTGACGTCGCTGTATTATCGGATGAAGTAATTTAAGGATCGCATTCGTTCCTCCCCACTTCCGACGGCTGGCCATACTGTTGGAAGTGGGGAGTTTTTTTATTCGGAATTGGGGGCTTGGGAATAGAGAAGTAAGTCTCACGCAAAGGCGCGAAGGTGCAAAGGCGCAAAGAAAACATGACGTAGCGGTGAGGGAAGCGTTTGACTGAGAATGAGATTGCCGCCATTGTTGTGGATGTGGCGTATAAGATCCATGTCAAACTGGGGCCGGGGGTTTTCGAGTCCGTCTACGAAGCCGTTATGACACGTGCGCTCACGAAACGTGGACTCGAGGTGAAACGACAATATCCGATCCCGGTCAGCTATGACGGTGAGGAGTTTGATGAAGGATTCCGCGCCGACCTCATCATCGAGAACAAAGTTATCATCGAATTGAAATCCCAAGAAACCGTCTTGCCCGTCCATAAAAAACAATTGCTCACCTATCTGCGTCTGTCGGGGTTGAGGCTCGGACTGCTCATCAATTTCGGCCAAGAATATATCAAAAACGGAATCCATCGCGTAGTCAACGGCCTTCCGGATGAGTCCTCCTCCTCATAACCCCAAGTATATGTTTCTCCGCGTCTCGCGCTTTGTGTCTTTGCGCCTTTGCGTGAGACCCCATGGTTTCTAATCTTCCTGTCACCATTCCAGTTGATTTCTCAATAACTTTCCGTACATCCGGGGCGGCAGGAAGGCGTGGGCGTGGATTTCCGCGCTGTAGAATTTTGTCTTGACAGAATGCCTTCTTCTCATTTTCCTCGGCGTCCATTTCCGGGACGCCACCGCGAAGCTCCACCAGTTGCTCGGATAGGTCGCGATCGGCGCGGTGTAGAGATCGACGATGGGAAAATGCCGTTTGAGTTTTCGTTGCATCGCGATGATCGTTTTCTTGTGAAAGTGCATCGATTCGGTGTGGGTCACGAAGAAGCCGTCGGCGCTCAGGCAATGTTTGACGAGCTTGAAAAAATTGTCCGTAAACAGGGTGTTTGCGATTCCCGTGATGTTGGTGGAATCAACGATGACCGCGTCGATATTCTCCGGTTTGCCGTCTCTCAAGAAGGCCGCCCCGTCGCCTACGTGAATCTCAACCTTGTCGTCATCCACGCGCCCGGCCACCTTCGGAAAAAACCTCCGGGAAACATCGATCACTTCCCCGTCCAATTCGGCGAAAAAGACCTTCTCAACCGTCCTGTGTTTCAACACCTCCCGCACGATCCCGCCGTCGCCGCCGCCGATGACGATGATCCTGCGAGGCGCCGGATGCGCGTGCATCACGACGTGCGTGAGCATCTCGTGATAGAAAAATTCGTCCCGCTCGGTGATCTGCACGGCGTCGTCCAGGATCAGCATCCGGCCGAAATACTTGTGCTCGGCCACCATGATCTTCTGGTATTTGCTCTTGTGCCGATACAGCACCCTCTCAATGTCATAGGAAAAAATGACGGGCGAGTACCGCGCATTTTCTGAGAATCTGGCCACCGTGTCACCTCCGATTTCTCACGCGAAGACGTATCTTATCTCATCTTCAAAAATTTTAGCAATTTTCTTGACATTGGGGTTCAAAGTTGCGATATTTCGTGAACATTTGCGCAAAGAGGTGAAGGATGAAGCAGTTGGGGAAGCATTTGCTGGTTGAGCTGTATGATTGCGATCCGAAGCTGTTGAACAATACGTCGACTGTGGAGCGTGAGATGCAGCGCGCGGCGCGCGCGGCCAAGGCCACCATTGTGCGGTCGACCTTTCACACCTTCAGTCCCTGGGGCGTTTCCGGGGTTGTCCTCATTGCCGAATCTCATCTCACCATTCACACCTGGCCCGAACACAATTACGCCGCCATCGACATTTTCACCTGCGGCGGGTCCGTCGAACCCTATACGGCCTATCAGGTCCTGAAAGACGCGTTTCGGTCGAAAAATTCATCCGTGATCGAACTCAAGCGGGGCCTGATCGAAGGCGCCGTCGAAAAGGCGCGCAAAATCGCCCGCCGGAGCCGCGCAAAGCAGCCCGCCTAAATTCATTTCCTCCTGTTTGACCCTTGAAGATATTTCTGACCGGCGCTTCCGGCTTTGTCGGATCGCACCTGGCGCGGCTTCTGGTACGCGCCGGCCACGAGGTCCATGCGCTTCTAAGGCCGGGCGCGTCCGTCGAGCGCATCGGCGACATCCTGGATCGGCTGGCCGTCGTGGAGGGGGATCTCAAACGACAGGATGAGTGGTTCGCGCGGATCGACCGCGGCCGGCCGGAAGTGTGGGTTCACCTCGCTTGGATCGCCACACCGGGCGTTTATCTCAAAAGCCCCGAAAATACGGAGTACGTGGCCGCGAGCCTGCAACTCGCCAAACGGCTGGCTGAGACGGGATGCCGGCGATTCGTTGCGGCGGGCACGTGTTTTGAATATGCCCCGTCGACCACTGCGCTTTCGGAAAGTGCGCCCACCGGCCCGCGAACGATCTACGCGGCTTCCAAGCTGGAATTCGAAGTATCGATCGAGCGTCTGGCGGCGTCGTGGGGCGTTCATTTTGTCTGGCCTCGGCTCTTTTACCTCTACGGCCCCGGCGAGCATGAAAAGCGGCTGGTGCCGGTTCTGATCCGCTCGCTGTTAAGAAATGAAATCGCGAAACTGGCCTCCGGAGACAGGGTGTTTGATTACCTGCACGTCGAAGACGTCGCGGCCGGAATCTGGGCGGCTGCTCAATCGGATCTTCGCGGCCCCGTCAACATCGCGTCGGGCCGGCCCGTCACGCTGCGGGATCTGGCGGAGGAGGTCGAGCGGCAGATCGGCGTGGCCGGTCTTTTGGCGTTTGACGCTTATGCGTCCGATCCGATCGACCTCGCACACGTGCTGGGTGACAACCGCCGGCTCCTCAGCACGGGCTGGAAACCGCGATACACGCTTCAGGAGGGGATTCGGCAAACGATTGAGTGGTGGAAAAACAGGATGCGCGCGAATTGACCGCTATGGTATCCCCCCTCTCCCGCCTTTGGCGGGAGAGGGTCGGGGTGAGGGTGGTCCCGCCGTCATCGACCCCCCTCACCTCAATCCTCTCCCCCCTTCGGGGGGAGAGGAGGTGAATAGATACCCGTTACGGCCGCCTGAACCCCAGCGCCTGGAGGATGTCGTGGAACATGTGTTTGGTCCGGCGGGCGAGAAAGAAGAAGGCGACGCTGGCGAGCATGACGGGCTTTCGGCGGATGGAGTGGGGCGAGCGCAGGACGGCCGTCAGGTGATCAAAGAACTGCCGCCAGTGCGTCATCCACATTCGGAAATATTTTGGTTTGGGGCACGTCGCCGGATAAAAAGTCGTCTTATACCGCTCCAGCACGTCCCGGAGATGCGCGGAGGGTTTGGTTTTCCGGAAGTACATCAGGTCTTCGTGCACGCAGGCGATGGCGCCGATGAGGGAAAGCTCAAAAATCAGCAGGTTGTCCGGTGAGATGACATGGTGGTACATCCGTGTCCGCCGCAGGGCATCGGCGCGAAAGAGTCCGCCTATTTGATTGCACCCGCTGGATGACCAGAGCATGATGTTGAGTCTGGACACAACGTTGAGGGCCCGGGTGTCCATCCAGGCATTGAACCGAGGATCCGATATCACTTTACCGTCCGTGTCGATCACGGGGATCAGAGGATAGGCGCAAACCACGGCCGGGTTCGATTCGAGGACCGGCAGGAGTTGCGAAATGTAGTTGGGCCGCCAGAGGTCGTGGCCGGCCGCCCACATGAAGAAGGGCGCGCGGGCCTGGCGGAACACGAAGTTCTGGTGATCGATGATGCCCAGCCGGGACGGCTGGCGAAACAACCGGACGCGCTTGTCGCGCTCCGCGTATTGCCCACATATGTCGCCGGTCCCGTCCGTGGAGTTATCGTCGGAAAGGATCAGCTCAAAATCGGTGAAGTCCTGCGCCAGCAGGGACTCGATGGCTTCGCGCGCAAACCTCCCGTCGTTGTAGGAGGTGAATCCGATACTGACGCGCGGGCTTGCTGGATCCGGCATGTCGCGTCTAGGGGCGGGGCAAACCGAGTGCCTGAACGCCGTCGTGGATCATGTGCTTGGTGTGCCGTGCCATGAATCCGAAAACGGTGCTGGCGAGCATGACGGGTTTGCGGCGTGGGGAGTGTGCCGAGCGAAGGACGGCGGCGAGATGTTCGTAAAAGAGCCGCCAGTGGGTCAGCCACATCCTGAAGTATCGGGGCATCGGATCGTCTTCGGCGTAAAACACTGTCTTGTAACGTTCCAGCACGTCCCGGAGATGCTTCGAGGGAGAGGTCTTCCGAGAAATCAGGAGTTCCTCGTGCACACAGGCGATGGCGCCGATCAGGGAAAGCTCAAAAAGCATCAGATTGTCCGGCGCGATGACGGGCCGGATGAGCCGCGTCTGCCTGAGCGCGTCCGACCGAAATATTCCGCCGCCCGGATTGCAGCCGCTGGCGGACCAAAGCGCGATGTTGAGTCTGGAAACGACGTTGAGCGCCCGCGTATCGACCCAGCAATTGGCTGCATGGGCGGTCGGATTAGAGATGATCATTCCATCGCTATCAATGACCGGGATGAGGGGATAACTGCAGACCACGGTCGGGTTATTTTCGAGGATCGGCAGGAGCCGGGAAATGAAGTCCGGTCTCCAGAGGTGCTGGCAGGTGGTCCACGCAAAGAAGGGAGCGCGGGTCTGGCGAAACACAAAATTCGCCTGGTTGACGATTCCCTGCCTGCGGGGCTGCCGGAAAAACCGGATACGGGGATCCTGATCCGCGTATTTCCGGCAGACATCGGCGGTCCCGTCCGTGGAGTTGTCGTCGGACAGGATCAGCTCAAAATCCTTGAACTCCTGCGCCAGGAGCGACTCGATGGACTCGCTCACGTAATGGACATCATTGAAGGCGCTGAGTCCTATTCCGACACGCGGGCTCTGTCCTTCTGACATGGAGAGTATGCTATCTTAGGCGGATATGTTGCGCCAGATTTTGAAAACGGTTGTGCGGACGGCGGTGTCCCTGTTGTTCCGGCTGTACAAGCGATGGTGGCGGCCCCGCAGTCCCGCCGTCTTTGAGCGGATCCTGGTGTTTTCGACCGGCGGCATCGGCGACACGCTGTCGGACACGCCGGCGGTGCGCGCGGTCCGGCAAAGTTTCGCGGATGCGCGGATCGAGGTGGTGGCGGACCGGCGTCGCGCCGTGATCTGGGAGGGCAACCCGGACGTGGCGGCGGTTCATACGTATCGGAAATCGGTCCTTACGTTCTTGCGCCTCGCGGCGGCGGTTCGGAACCGATATGATCTCTCGATCGTTCTCCGCGCAAACGATCCGGATATTTATCCGCTCGCCTATCTGGCCTCCCGCAACGTCCTGGCCAACCCGCACCGGACGCAGATGCCGTTTCTGGTGACCCGGCCCCATGCCGATCCACGCTGGCGAAAGAGGCATGGCGTGGAACAGATGCTGGACGTGGTGTCGGAAATCGGCGCCAAAACGAGCGACCCGCGCCTGGTGCTGATGATTTCCGATCGCGAGGCGTCGGAGGCCGAACAGAGGCTGCGTTCATCCGGCGTCGATCCCCGCGCGGCGGTGGCGGTGCAGGTCGGCGGAAGCGGCCGGCAATACTGGCGGGAATGGCCGGCGTCATCGTTTGCGGCGCTGCTCGATCTTCTCCACGCCGCGCGGCCGGAGTTGACGCCCATATTGATCGGCGGCCTGAATCTGAGGGACAAGGCCTGTGAGATTCTGCGGCTGTGCCGCAAGGCCGCGCCGCTCAATTTCGTCAATGCGACCAGCCTCCGGCAGACCGCCGCGCTCCTGTCGGTCGCCGGCGCCATGGTCACGACCGACACCGGCATCATGCACGTGGGCTATGCGGTCGGCTGCCCGACCGTAGCGATCCTTCACTGTTCGATTCCGCAAACGGAGGTCGGCCCATACGGCTATGATCCGAAACGCTATCGCATCCTGGAACTGCGGCCGCCCCAGGGCATGGACTGCTCGGAGAGCCTGACGCTGGCGTCGATTCCGCCGAACCTCGTGCTGAATGCGTTGTTGTCGCTCTTGACATGAAACGTGATTATTCAGATATTCCCCCTCTCCCGCCTCTGGCGGGAGAGGGTCGGGGTGAGGGTGGCGATGCCGCCGCTGTCTGACCCCCCTCACCTCAATCCTCTCCCCCCTGCGGGGGGAGAGGAGGTGAATAGACCATGAAACTCCGTCTACGCGACTGGCTCCTCTCGACCGTGTTTCAGGCCCTGCTCGATCGCGGCGCCGTTCAGGGACGGCCGTTGGCGCAGTACGGCGCGCAGGACACGCCGAGACTGCTCCTGGTGATCACGACCTCGTTCGGGGATCTCGTGGCGTCCACGGCGGCGCTCGAGGTGTTGCGGCAGACGTTTCCGAAGGCGGTCATCGGCGTCATGGGAAAACATCCGTTCGAGACGGTGCTGAAGGATGATCCGCGCGTGAACGCGCTGATTCCGTACTGGGGGAAATACCGCCGCGTGTGCCGGACGCGCCGAATGATCCGTGAAGGGCGGTTTGATACGGCGTTGCTCCTGAACATGAATGATCCGGATGTCATCCCGCTTCTGTATGTTTCAGGCGTCCGTTGTTTCGTGCGGATGCCGGGCCGGACGACGATCTATCGGCGCATTTGCGCCAATCAAAATGATCTTGGAACCGGAATCGAAGGCGAACACATGTACGAGGCGATGGACCGGATTGTGCGATACTTTGGCCTCTCCCTCCCCTCACCCCAGCCGGTGTTGCGGCCGTCGCCGGCGGCACAGGATCAGGCTCGCCGGTTTCTGGATGGCGCGGGATTGGCCGGCAAGCGGCTGGTGGCGGTCCACCCCGGCGCATCGATTCCGGCCAAGGCATGGTCCGAAGGGCGTTTCGCGGAATTCATCCGGTTTTTTCATGAGCGACGCCCGGACGACGAAATTCTCCTGACGGGCGCTCCGGCCGAAACCGGCAAGTGCGAGCGGATCGCGCGCCGGTGCGGCGCCCCGGTGCGCGTGGTGACGTCGGAGCTGGACCTGCCGGCCTTTGCGGCGTTGTTTTCACACCTTTCGTTGTTCATCGGCGGCGACAGCGGCGCGTTTCATCTCGCGCAGGCCTTTCAAATCCCGGGCGTGATTCTCTACTTCCAAACGCCGGTCTTTCGAACCCGCCCACTGCCCGGCGCCGGTCGCTACCGCATATTGCAGGCGTCCGGCGCTGTCACGCGCCACGGGGTGGATGCGATTGAGCCGGCAGATGTCGTTGCGGCGGCAATGGAATTGCAGTCATGACGGCGCCGTTTGTTTTCAAGCATGTCATTTCAGAATTGAGCGCGCGTCCGTGCGGTCCGCTGCTCGATATCCCGGCGGGCCGGTTGGAGATGTGCTGGGTCCTGTCGGGAAGGGGATTCGAATGTGTCGCCGCCGATCTGTCGCTGGCGGATGGAGAGGAACCCATGCCAGACGGAAAGACCATCCGGCGATGCCGGGTCGACCTGAACCAATCCCTGCCGTTTCCCGCGGGCGCCTTCCAGTATGTTTTGTGTGTTGAAGGCCTCGAACATGTCGAAAACACATTTCTTGTATTAAGGGAACTCCATCGGGTCCTGCGCCCGGGCGGGGAGATATTCATCACAACGCCCAACATCCTGAACATCCAGTCCCGGATGCGGTTTCTGCTGTCCGGAACGTACATGAGTTTCCCGCATCTGACGGCGCCCGTTCGTGCTGCCGAACACGCCCATATCAATCCTGTGGCGTATCCGATGCTGGACTTCGCTCTAAGGCAGGCAGGATTTGATCACATCGTGGTTCACAGGGTCCACAGGAAATGGAAACTGCTTGTGTACGCTCCAATCCTCCTCATGATCAAGTTCCTGAACGTATTTCCACGCCACGGCCAGTCGCCGGACAGTGCGCGGATTAGAAATACCATTCAGTCCACGAATTTTCTGATGTCCGACGCAATGGTGGTCAGCGCCCGGCGGGCTGCATGACGAACCCCCCATCCCAGCCTTCCCCCACAAGGGGGGAAGGGGTCAGCCCTCGCGGATCGCGTGCCCGTAGAGGCGGATGCCGCAGCAGTTCGGCAGCGCCGGGCCGAGGAGTCGTTCCGCGTTGAAGGATGCGGACATGAGCCACGAGTTTTTGGTGCGGGCGACATCATCGAGGAGGCGCCGGCGTTTTTCCTCCATGGTTTTGCGTCCCATGGACCAGCGGCCGTATTTTTTGACGGCGTAAAACGCCGGATACAATAAAACGCCCATGTAGCGGATTGCCCGGATCGCAAATCCCACCGATCGGATCTTGTCGCGAAATTCCCGCTTTCCGTATCGCCGCACGTGATGGACGACCTCGTCGTAATAATTGTAAAGCGACGGTCCGGCCGGCACCATGAAAAAGGCCGAACCCCCTGGTTTGAGCAACCGGAATATTTCGCGGATCGCCCCTGCGTCATTTTCGATGTGCTCCAGCACGTTCAGGCATGAGATCGCATCGAACGACGCCGGGGCAAACGGGGCTTGCAGGAGGTCGAACTGGACGACGCGCCGGCCGGCCGGGCGGGCTTTGGCGGCGTTCAGCGCGGGCAGAAACGCGTCGGCGCCGTAGACTGCGGCGTTCGGAAACATTTTTGCCGCGTCCTCCAGGAGCCACCCTGCCGCGCAGCCGGCGTCCAAGTAGGCCGCGCCAGGCCGGCGCAGGGCCGGCGCCAGAACCTCGAGGGCCACACGCCTCGACGCGACCTCGACCGCATGGGTCGGCGCCGCCTCCTCCAGCATCTCCTCGTTGTCCGCGGTCCAGTGCCGGTCTGGCGAATTCATCGGCGGTCACCATAGCAGAAAACCGGGAGCCGATGGTAGGGTTCACGCGATCATGAGCGTCTGTTCCGTCATTTCCGTCGATGAATTCGAACGCGACCCGCGGTTCCGGAAAATCCTCGGCGACATGCACGCCCTCATGGGCGTGCCGGACCATCCTCTGGGCCGGCACTGCAAGACGGGCCACGGGCGGCTGCGCCGGGCGGAGATCGAGGGCGGGAAGCATTTCGAATATCCATGGGCGGTGGTTCACGGCGATTTTCAGCCGGGAATGCGGGTGCTGGACGCGGGCTGCGGCCGGGGCGTTCTCCAGTATTATCTGGCGCGCATGGGATGCCGCGTGTCCGGCTGCGACCTCGACGGGTTCAGGTCCAGGAAATTGCTCAGGATTCACAGACTCCTGCACCGGCTGGGTATCGCGCCGGCGCCGGACCTGACGTCGCGGCTTCGAAAAAACGCACGGTATTTCGGCATCGAGGTCGATTACCACATAGAGCCGATGCAGGCTCTTTCCTGGCCGGACGCCGCGTTCGATCGCGTCTATTCGATTTCGGTGCTTGAACATATTCAGCCGCTCGATGAGCAGAAGCGCGCGGTGGAACAGTTGGCGCGCGTCCTGAAACCGGGCGGAAAGATGATTCTCACGCTGGATTACGCCGAGAAGACTGCGGGTCGTGAGAGCGTCCCCGGGTTGTTCCAGCCGGCCGACGTCGAGCGCGTGATCGGATGGTCGGGCCTGCGTCCTGTCGAGCCGCCGGTATACGACTCCGGCGGCTGGGCCGATTATCTGATCAAGCTCGCGCAATTTTTCGACGTCCCGTCGGGCTCGTACAGCGTCTTCACGCTGGTGCTCCAGAAGTAATTGTAACCCCCCATCCCAGCCTTCCCCCACAAGGGGGGAAGGAGGTTAAAACCTCAGTTCCGCCGTGGCCGCGAAGCTGGTGACGCTGCGGTCGTCATCCGGGGTGATTTCGTTGCTGGTGACGTTGTAGCCGAAGGTGCCGTTCACGCGGAAATTTTCGCGGATGTCATAGTTCAGTCCGAGGGTGCTGCCATAACTCATATTGTCGTCCTTTTTCGCTCCGTCCAGTTCCCGCTCGTTTGCGGCCCAGTTCATGCCGCTGGTGAGTTCCAGGCGGTTTTGGAACCGGAGGAGGTTCCCGGTGAAGGAGGTCATTTTGAACGGATTGGAGATGAGATAGGACATCGAGTAGGCGGAGTTCTGGCCCGCATTTTTCGAAAAGGACAGCCGGTCCTTGGCGTCGCTGAAATTGAACGCGTAGCTCAGGCTGGTCCGGAACCGGTCGGTCCACGACACCGGCCAACTCACGTTGTTGGTGATGTTTCTCGACTGGGTCGTCCGCGTGACGCTGGAGCTGAAGGCGTATCCGTAGGTCAGCGCGGCGGAATTGGGCCCCTTGAAGAGCCGCGAGGCCCGTTTGAGGTCCCAAGTGTTGTTGAGGTTGAAGCTGAATGCGTCGGAGACCTCCACCGAGTTGAGGCTCTGGACCTCGGACGCGCTGAACCCGCTGCTGTAGGTGGTCGACAGGCTTTCCCAGATCTTGATCGATCCTCCGAAACTGTGGCTCCGCGATGTGCTCGCGGAATTTCGCAGGAGCGCGAGCGTGTCCGACGTGACCTCGAGCTTGCCGCCCTTCCAGAAAAGGAATATGTTCTTGTAAAAATCGTCGAAGACCGCCGCCAGCCCGAACCGTTCGGGCAGGTTCTGATAGGCGGCGCTGCCGCCGACGGAATAGGCGTAGGAGATGGTGAAAAACTTGAGTCGCCGCCACCACTTCTCCGGCGCGATGCCGATGCTTGCCCCGAAATTCCCGCTGGACTGGATGCTTTTGAATTCGCTCTCGTTGTTGAAGCTTTCCGAAAAATTGAAATTCCAGTTGAGGGAGGGCGTGAGGCCGATAAAGGTCGGAAGCGGCCAGGACCAGCCGTAGCCGCGCCCGCGCCCGCTTTCCCTGAGCGGCGCCGTTTCCGACAGCGTCTGCCGGGACAGCGACTGGTTGAGGGTGAAGCTCCAGTCGAACCATCGGGTGATGATGTAGTGGACGCTGAGCGAGACGTTGTCGGACTGGCTTTTCTGGAACGAATTCTTTTCCGTGCCCAGGAGAATGTCCCGGTCGCGGACGCTCGTGCCGCGGGAAAAGCCCGTGGTGTAATCGAACGACCGCCCGATCGGAATGAACCAGAGAATCTTCCGGTTGAAACTCTGCCCATAGGACGTGGAGTAGCTGCGGTCGGTGTTTTCCTGCCTGGAAACGAATGTTTTCTGATTGACGTCCTCCTCTTGTTTGCCCCAGTTGGCGCTGAAGCTCGGCCATTTGGGGCCTCGCGTGACGCTGAACCCGAGCGTCTGTCCCTGCGCCGACCGGTGCCCGATTTCGGTCCGCTTCAGATTCTCGACGAGATCGGGATTGACAAAGGTTTTGGACTTGTTCTTGGTAAAGTTCGCCGGGATCTCCAATTTCAACAGGCGGTCGAGGAACAGGAGCTTGGAGACTTTCACCGATCCGTTGTACGCCTCGGACTTGCGGTCCTCCGTCACATAATCGCTGACGCCGCCGTAATTGATGCGGCCGACCGGCCGGAACGTGTTATCGACGATTTCCTGGCTGCCGTTCAGGGTCATGAGGTTGTCGAAGAGGGTGCTGCTGAAGGACGATTTGTTGGCCGTGCCCTTTTCCTCCTCGATGTCCTTGATGATGATTTCGTCCAGAAAAATCTGCCCCGAATTGCCGTTGGAGTTCACGCCCGCGCCCATGAACCGGACGCGGTCGAGGGTGGGCGAGCCGAAAACCCGGACGCCGTTCACGGTGACGTTGAAGGGGGGTTTCGTGTCCTGATTGAGTTTGACGAGATCGAGTTCGATCTGATCCAAGCTGACGGTCCGCTCCACCCAGTCGGTGCTGGCGGTGAGGGTATCAGCGATCTCAAAAAAGTTGGCGGCGTCGGGGCCGAACCGAAAGATGAACGTGTCGCCGGCGTTCGTGGGAACCTGACCGGCGAGACCGTTGCGGTACCAGTACGACATGTTGCGATAGAGGGAAAGGCGGAGGTCGTTCAGGGGAAGAAACTTCGTCACGTTCTGTCCCGTGCGGCTCGCGTAGCTGATCGACAGGGCCTTGGCATCGAGCGCCTGAACGTCCGCCGCAAGGACGGGCGGCGCGTCGAAGTTCGGATCCGTGCGTTTGGACACGACGCCGACCGTGAAGGTCTGCGTGTCGTTGAAATTGTCGTCTTCCCAGCTCACCCCGCGGATCGAGATGTCGTTGACCAGGATCGTCCCCGTCGTCCCGGCCGCCAGTCCGGTCTTCGTGAAGATCAGCCGGATGTCCTTGATGACCTTCGCGTCCGGTTTCTGCGTGCTGCCGACCGCCAGTCCCGCCGCCTCGGTCGCGCCGCCGGCGGCCAGCAGTGTGCCGAGAAAGACGCGGTATCGGCGCCATTTGTTTTCCGGGAAGAACGTGATCTCGGCGATGGACGAGTCGGTGTTGAGCCTGGTCCTGAAAAACGCCTGGTCGACGTCTAGCGTGCCGTCGCGGTCGCGGTCCTCCGAGTCGAGAATGCCGTTGCCGGACCCGACCGGGATGCCGGCGAGGACGATACCGCCGTCCTCGCCGGAATTCAGCAGGTTGTCGGCGTTCTTGTCCTCCGTTTCCAGCCCGTCGCCGTCCGCGTCCTCGTTCAGAATCCCGACATCGAGCGTCACGTCCGGGTAGTTGTCGTCCCGCACCCAGAATTCCAGAAAGGTTTTCTTGGAAAAGTCCTGGGCGACGTCGGAGATGTGGAATGAGATCGCGACGTAGGTGTCCTCGGCATTGAACGTGTAGCCGACCGAGAGGGACGACTGGTTGCGCAGGTCCTGGGAACTGACGTTGGGCAGTCCGTCCAGATGCCCGACTTCAGACACCTGGCCGATGCTGAAGGTGGCGATGCCGGTGTCGCCGAATCCGTCGGGGATTTCGGGCCGCCACTGGTTCTGGCTGATGCCGAGCTGGTCGATGAGGCCGGCGTCCTCGAAATCGGCGAGGATGGCGACGCCCCGCGTGTTGAAGTTGAACCGGCTGGTGGCGTTCTCAAACTGGATGCCCAGGCTGAACCGGTCGAGCAGTTTGGGCGGCGTGAACCAGTTGCCGAGCCAGTTCTTGGTCATGCCGAGGGGATTGAAGCTGACCGAGAAGTCCGAGATGTCGATCTTCTTCGGCTCTTCGCCGACCCTCGGCTTTTCCGCCGGCTTTTCGTCGAAGTTCGACACGAAGGTTGCCGCCCAGTTGATGTTGGGCGACACGTCCATGTAGAGGCTCGTACCGATCAGCGTCTGGTTGGACCGCTGCGTGAACGGGAAATATTCGTAGTCGACCACGATCAGGCTCTTGGACGTGATCAGGTCGGGCCGGAGGAACTGGAGGAATCCCGAGGTGTAATCCAGAAAATAGTCCTGGTCGCGGATCATCCGGGTGCCGTCCACCGTGATGATCTCGCTGTTTTTGACGATGCTCGGATTGAGCAGATACACATTGGTTTTCTGTATGTACTCGACGTGGATTTTGTATTTCTGCGTCGGGATGTTGGACGTGTAAATCTGCGGGTTGGACAGATCCGCCCGCCCGGCCAGCCCGAGGGCCGCGAGCGTCGCGTCCTCCGCGATGAACGGCGTCGAGTCGGGAAACCGGAGAATGCCGAAATCGAAATCGACGTTCTTCTCGTCCACGCGCCCGTCCCCGTTCTGGTCCAGCCCGAAGATCTGGTTGTAGGGCACGTCCGGCGTGCGCTCGGCGTCGCTGTCCTTGTCAAACCCCGGGTTATTGTTGAGGTCCCGGATCTGAACGATGAAGTCGGGGTCATTCCGGATGATGTTGTTCGATCCGAGGGCATACCGGTTCTTCAGCTCGTAGACCCGGTAACTGTCCGTCACGTTCTCGTTCTTGATCATGCTGTCGGTCACGACTGTGCCATCGGCGGCGGTGAAAGAGACGGAGAGGACGGCGTTGCCGGACACCGGCGTTTTGAACTGGACGATGCCGAGCTGGTAGTCGATGAAGTAGTCCTGGCCGGTCACCAGGGGATCGAAATCTCCGGCGAAGGTGTCGGCGCCCTGGCCGAAGATTGTTTTCTTGACGGTATTGGCCGTGTTCGTGGCGAGGTTCCGGTCGTCCCGGAAAAGCCTTTCCGATCCCACCTTGATCGACAGTTTCGTCGCCCGGACCGCCTCCGGCAGATCGCCCAGCAGGTCATAGTAGGTTCTGGCGAGGAAGATAATGTCGGAGATGTCGCGGACGACGAGGGAGTTCTGCCCGGAGAATTCGCGGTGCGCGCTGATGCCCTTGGTCTGGGTGGCCACGAACCGCGAGCGGAACTGTCGGGCGCGAAAGACGTCGAAGAAGTGGAAGTCGTCGAAGGTCAGCGCGGCGGTGATGCCGAAGAGTCCCTTGTTGTAAAAGGCGTAGGAGGTCCCCTCCAGAAGAAGGTTCACGTCGCCGAACTCGGCGACGGGCGACATGGCGCCGAGCGGCGTCTGGAATTTTTTGGGCGACCCATTCGCTTCCTTGGGCTCAAACTTGATCGTGATCGCCTGCGCCTGGTTTTTGTCGCCCTCGGCGTCGTCGAAATGGACGCCGACCGTGAGCGCCTCCTGGAACTGAAAGGCGACGCCCCCGCCGATCTGGATCTGGAGCTGCTGGTCGACGCGGACGTCCTTCGAGTTCTTGCGCACTTCGGTCGGTTTCTTGTAGCGCGTCGAGTTGGCGGTCCATCCGATGAATTTACGCCCCCGGACCGACAGCGATGACATTCCCTTACCCCCGAACGGCAGTGTCTTGGTGTACGACCGCTCTCCAAATATGCCGAGCGTCGGCTCCTCCCCCGCCGATTCCGGCGGTTCCGTCATCAGGCCGGGCAGGGAGCGCGCGCCAAGCGAGATGGAGGAGAGCTTGTCCCGGATCAGCGGCTTGGGTCCGGTGATCAGGTGGGGCTGGGTGACCTCGAGGAGCTGCCGGACGTCCACCCGCACGCCGCGGATGGTTTCGTATTGCCGCACCACCGCCAGGCCGTCGGAGTAGGACTGCAGACGCTTCTCGCTCCACTTGGAGCGCTCCGCGTCGTCCGCGCTCTCCTGGAACAGCGCGTCGTACAGGTGGTAGGCCCGGAAGTAGTTCATCGCGGCCAGACCAAACTCCCCCTCCAGTTCCGCCTTCCGGCCGTTGGACCACATTCCCTGCGCCAGAAGCTCCCTGGAGAAAGACGCCGTCTGTTCGACGGCCGAGACTGCGGCCGGCGCGAGGAGAATCGCGAGCACGGCCAGCGCCTGATACAGCGTTTGAGTTCTTGCTCTCATTATCACACCGAAGTTATACTTGATGTATATATGCAAATCTTATACCGGTACATTTTCCATCGGGCGGCCGTCGCCTCCCTATTTGTCGTAACGACTTGTGTGGTAATCGCTTCTCTCATTAACCTTTTCGACATTCTGGACGAGGTTGTGAAGCAGAATGTCGGACTGGATATTCTCTTTCGATATCTCGGAATCAATTGCGCGCCGCGGATGATGGATCTGTTGAACGTGATGATGATTCTGGCGGGATTGTTTACGATGGGTGAGCTGGGCCGCCGCCTGGAACTGGTTTCAATGCGGGCCGCGGGGCTGAGCGACGGCAGGCTTCTTCAGCCGGTGGTGTGGCTGGCCGGCATTTTATTTGTCGTGATTCTTGGCGGCTCACTCGAAGCGATCCCGAAGTTGCAGAAGGAAGGAGACCGATTGAAGGGGATTTTGCGGACCGGCAAGGTGATGGAGCCGCAGGCGGCGCCATTTTTTGTGCAGATGGGCGGCACGGCCCTGCAGGCGTCCGGATACTGGCCGGACCGGCGGGAGATGCTGCAGGTCCGGCTGGTGCGGTTTGAGGGAGACCGGGTGTCGGAAATCCATCAGGCCGAGCGGCTCATCCGGTCCGGCCGGCAATGGGACCTCGTCGCCGGCGTCTACCGGAAAATGGATCCGCCCACCGGCCAGGTCATGAAATACGAGCCGTTCGCGCGCAAGCCCTTTCCGGCCGGATATGCCACGCCGGAGGAATTGCTGTTCGAAATGCGGAACCGGAAAAACATGGTGTCTTGGATGAGTTTCACGCAACTCATGTCCGAGCGGACATTTCTGGCGCGGCAGGAGATTCACAAGCGAGTCGCGCTGGCGATGTCGACGGCGATTGGTCTTTGCGTGGGCGCGTGGTTTGGCGTGAAGATGCAGCGATTCAACGCCGCGCGGGCCATCTGTCTTGCGATCCTGATCGGATTCGCCTACCGGCTGATTTTTGACGGATGTCTGGCGCTGGGCGTGGAACTCGGAGCGTCCTGGGTGTGCCATGGCGCGAATCTCATCCTGATCGGCGTGGCGCCTTTCTCGCGATTCTTGACGGCCACGTAGACCCGTAGGATAGTGGAGCGATGAGAGAGACAGCGTATCGGCAGATCCGGGACGCCGGGGAGAAACTCCTGGCGCTTGGCATCAACACGACGCATTCCGGAAACGTCAGCGTCCGGAGCGAAACGGAAATCTTCATCACCCGGACCGGCTCCCGGCTGGATCGGCTGGCGGAGTCGGACGTGATTTCGGTCGGCTTGAACGAGGAAGGCAAGGGCATCGCGTCCGTCGAGCTGCCGATGCACCGCGCCATCTATCAGAACACGCCCGCGAAGGCCATTCTCCACGCGCACCCGCCGTACACGATCGTGTTTTCCCTCATGGAGGATTCGATTTTCCCGGTGGACAATGAGGCGTTCCTGTTTCTGGGCGAGATTCCCATCCTCAAGCCCAAAGAGGTGTCAGGGTCGGCCGAGACCGGAAATCTGCTGGCGACGGCGTTCAACCGGGGCACGCACATCACCGTGATCCGGGGACACGGCAGTTTCGCCGCCGGCGAGAATCTGGAGGAGGCGCTGCACTGGACATCCACGCTCGAGCGCGCCTGCCAGATGGGGTATCTCCTCCGGACGCTCTCCGAGTTCCGGTACCGGGAGATCATCCGGGCGCGCCGGGATGAGATTCGGAAACAAAAACGCAAGTAATTGGACTGGCTCCTCGTTAATCTGGCCTCCCGATCGGGCCGCGTCCAGTCGCAACTGGACGGCGTCCGGTCCCAGTTCAAGGCGCACGGAGTGGAGGTGGCCGAAAAGGCCGCGTCCACCATGCCGGAACTTCAGGACATCGCGCTCAAGGCGGTCCAGTCCGGCGCGGACCGGCTGTGGGTGTTGGGCGGAGACGGCACGCTGGCCGCCGCCGCGACGCATCTTTGCTATTCGCCGACCGTGCTGTGCGCGCTGCCCGGCGGCACCGCCAACGTCTTCTGCCGGGAGATGGCCATTCCCTTGGACGCGCCGGCGGCCGTCCCTGCACTGTTGTCAGGAAGGCTCATGACGATCGACGTGGGGGAAGTGGACGGGATTAAATTTTTGCTGATGGCAAGCGTCGGGCTGGACGCGCAGGCTGTGAGGGACGTGAATGTGGGGCTCAAGCAAAGGGTGGGACCGCTGGCCTATGTGATCGAGGGCGTCCGGAAACTGTTTTCGTTCGGCTCGCCGCGGCTTACTGTGACGGACGAGCACGACATCGAGCATCATGGATACCATGTCGCGGTCCAGAACGCGCGGTTGTACGGCGGATCGATCGAAATGGCGCCAAAGGCGAAACTGGACGACGGGCGGTTCGATGTGGTGCTCCTGAAAAAACCGGGCCGGCTGGCGATTCTTCGTTTTTTGTGGGCTGCGGCCGCCGGCCGGCATGTCCGGCTGCCCCATGTCGAGTATTTCCGTTCGCACAGCGTGCGGATTCACAGCGCGACGGAGCTGTCGCTGCAGGCCGACGGAGATTGTCTCACGAAACTGCCGGCCACCGTTTCTATATTGCCGAGAGCACTGAAAGTTCAGTCAGCCCGCAGCCAGGCGTGATGAGCGGCCGGATTCCGGAAATCATGAAGGCGGCGATTCTGCATGCGCCGCTCGACCTTCGGTATGAAACTGTTCCGGTTCCGGCTTTTTCCGACGGTGAGATACTGATCCGGGTGCGCGCCGCCCTCACGTGCGGGACCGACCAGAAGGCGTATTTGCGGGGCCATCCGAAGATCCGGATTCCGGGCGCGCTGGGCCACGAGTTTTCCGGTGAAGTGGCCGCGGCAGGGCGCGCCGTTCAGAACGTGCGGGTCGGCGACCGGGTGGCGTGCGTGCATACGGCGCCCTGCGGCGAATGTTTTTTTTGCGGCAAGCGCCAGCCGAACTTGTGCGAGACGCTGACGGACCGGATGGCCTACGGGGCCTACGCGGAATACATCCGGATTCCCGAGCATGTGCACCGGCAGAATTGCCTGCCGCTGCCGCCGGGTCTGACGCATGAAGCGGCGGCGCTGACGGAGCCGCTGGCCTGCTGCGTGTACGGGATGAAGCAGGTGAATGTGCGTGAAGGCGAAACCGTCCTGATTCTGGGCGACGGCCCGGTGGCGCTGATGATGGTCGCGCTCGCGCGTCTTCGCGGCGCCCACAGCGTGGCGGTGGCGGGCCGGCACAAGGCGCGGCTGGACGTGGCAGCGGCGGCAGGCGCGCAGCGAGTGTTCGGGGAACAGTCGGCGGCCTCAGAGATTCTGGATTTTTTCCGGCCTCGCGGCCCGGATGTGGTTCTCGAGTGCGTTGGAAACCCGGATACGTGGAGACTCGCGCTGTCGCTGGTCCGCCCGGGCGGCCGTATTCTTCTGTTTGGCGGCTGTCCGCCGGGCGTTGAAGTGCCGATCGACGCGGGAAAAATTCATTATGGGCATCTTGCGATTTACGGCACATTCCATTTCACGCCGGTGGAGGTCCGGGAGGCGCTCAATCTTCTGGAAAGCGGTTCCATCCCGGTGTACCCGCTGATCACCGCCCGCGTGCCGCTGTCCGACATCCCCCGATACTTTTCGGCGGACGCGCCGAAGGATTACCTGAAAGTCGCGTTCATTCCCTGACATGAAACTCGCACGTTGCTATTCTTTCAATGACGTCCGCGTGGAAGACGCGCCGCCGCCGAGGATCGGCCCGGGGGAGGCGCTCGTGAAGGTCAGCATCTGCGGCGTCTGCACCGGCGAGGCGATGCCGTGGTATGTCAACCGCAAGTGCCCGACGGTGCTCGGGCACGAGCCGGTGGGGATCATCCAGCGGGTCGGCGCGGGCGTCACGGGTTTCAGGCCGGGAGACCGCGTTTTTTTCCATCACCACACGTCCTGCGGCCGGTGCGTGGAATGCCGGCGGGGCCATCGGACGCTGTGCCGGGAATTCCACGAAACGCGGCTCGATCCCGGCGGGTTCTCCGAATTCGTGCGGATCCCGAAACTCAATCTTCAAAAAGACACATTGAAACTGCCGAAATCGGTAACGGATGAGCGGGGCGTTTTGATCGAGCCACTGGCCTGCAGCGTGCACGCCGTGCGGCGACTCAACCTGAACGCCGGCGATACGGTGCTTGTGATCGGCGCCGGCGTCATGGGCCTCTTGAACATTCAGGCTGCGAAACTCTTCGGCGCGCGGAAGGTCCTGGCGTGCGATCTTTTGCCGGAACGCCGCCGTGCGGCGCTGCGGTATGGCGCGTCAGCGGCGTTCGCACCGTCCCTCGCGCGGTTGCGTTCTGAAACGGCCGGCCGTGGCGCCGATTGCGTGATCGTCGGCCCGCCGCGTCCGGAGGCGCTCGAATTCGGCCTCGCCGCCGCCTCGCCCGGCGGCACGGTCCAGCTTTTCGGTCCGATGCCGCCGGGTTCGCGTACCCGGGTCGAGTTCCATGATCTCTATTTCAGAGAGCAGTCCATCACCACAAGTTATTCCTGTGACGCCAGCGACACTCGCGCGGCCCTGCGCCTTTTGGCGGCCGGGAAAATAAAAACGCGTGGATTGATCACGCACCGATTCAGTCTCGGCGGCGTCGGCATGGCGCTCAAGAAAACATTCAGGGGGAGCGGAAATTTCCTAAAAGCGGCCGTGTATCCTCACCGGGACTGATTTTTTCCGGCAGATTTTCGCATAAGGGCCAAGTAGCTGATCCCCTCTCCCCCGAAGGGGGAGAGGGTTAGGGTGAGGGGGTCCCTCGGCGCCGGAAATGGCCACCCTCACCCCAGCCCTCTCCCGCCAGAGGCGGGAGAGGGGGAAAATCACAGTAATCTTAGCGGCCATGATCCTAAAACAGCCTGCGGGCCTTTCGCGCCGTGATGATCTCCGTGTTCATGCCGACCCAGTGGAGGCTGCCGTTGTATCGGCCATGCTCCATTTTCACGCACTTGTCCATGACGACGTCGAGTCCGGCGGCCTCGGCCGCCTGCGCTGCATGTTCATTTACGATGCGAAGCTGAAACCAGACCGTTTTGGCTTTTTTTTCGATCGCCTGTTGGACGATTTCATCGCATTCCTCCGGCCTGCGGAAAACTTCAACGAGATCGATGGGGTGCGGGATCGACCGGACGTCCGGGTAGGCTTTCTCGCCGAGAATCTCCTTCGCCTTCGGATTGACCGGAATAATCCGGTAGCCCTCGTACTTCAGGTACGACGCGACGAAGTAACTGGGGCGCTGCCCGTCGGAGGAGAGGCCGACCATGGCGATGGTTTTCGATTCGGCGAGAATTCTTCGGATGAGGGACGGGTTCTGGTACCGGTCCTGCAGGTGTTTCGGCAGAATGGAATTTAGCGAGATGTCGCAAGCAAGGCTTGATCCAGATCCCATAGCAGATCCTCCAGAGTTTCCAGGCCGATGGACAGCCGGATGAGTTCGGGTCCCACGCCGCATTTTTGCAATTCCTCGTCCGAGAGCTGCTGGTGCGTGGTGGACGCCGGGTGAATGACGAGGCTCTTGGCGTCGCCGACGTTGGCGAGATGGGAAAAAATCTGCAGCGCTTCGATGAATTTCTTCCCGGCCTCGCGCCCGCCCCGGACGCCGAACGCAAACACCGCACCGGGGCCCTTCGGCGTGTATTTCTTCGCGAGCGCGTGATAGGGGCTGTCCGGCAAGCCGGCGTACGACACCCACTCGACCTTTGGATGGCTCTTCAGAAATTGCGCGACCGCCAGCGCATTCTGGACATGCCGCTCCATCCGGAGGGACAGCGTTTCGAGTCCCTGGATGAGGAGAAACGAATTGAAGGGCGAGATGCAGGCCCCCACGTCCCGGAGCGTTTCCGCGCGGGCTTTCATGAGGAATCCGTAGTGGCCGAACGTCTCGTAAAATTTGAGATTGTGGTACGAAGGCGACGGATCGGAGACGGTCGGGTAATGGCTGTAATCAAAATTGCCGGACTCCAGGAGCGCTCCGGCGATGGACGTGCCGTGCCCGCCGATGAACTTGGTCGCCGAGTGGACCACGATCGTCGCGCCGAAATCGATCGGGCGGCACAGCCAGGGCGTCGCGAAGGTGTTGTCGACGATCAGCGGGATGCGCCGCGCTTTGGCGATCTCCGCCGCCGCCTCAATGTCGAGGATGCTGCCCCGGGGATTGCCGATGGTTTCCCCGTAGAGTGCGCGGGTCTTCGGCGTCAACGCGCGTTCAAAATTTTTCGGGTCTGTCGGATCGACAAAGTGGGCTTTGACGCAGAGTTTTCTCAGCGTATGGGAGAACTGGGTGTAGGTGCCGCCGTAGAGGTGGGCCGAGGCGACGATTTCGTCTTCGGGCTGAAGGAGCGTCGCCAGCGCGATGAACTGGGCGGCCTGGCCGCTGGCGGTGGCGAGGCATCCGGTTGCGTTTTCAAGGGACGCGAGCCGCTCCTCGAACACGGCCGTGGTCGGGTTCATGATGCGCGTGTAGATGTTGCCGTACTGTTTGAGCTCGAAGAGTTGGGCGGCGAAATCGGTGTCGTCGAAGACGTAGGAGGTCGTCTGGTAGATCGGGACCGCGCGGGCGCCGGTGACGGCGTCCGGGATATGGCCCGCGTGGAGCATGCGGGTCTCGAACCCGAACGCGCGTTTGGACTCGTTCATATTTTGATGAAGCGCGCCGCGGCACGGCGCCGCCGGCGGAGGCGTGCGGCCATGCCGGGCGAAACGAGTTCGGGCCGGTCGCGGGAGGCGGCGACCATGCACAGAAAACCGAACGGTTCGCGGCCGACCTGGTGGAACTGGTGGACGGCGTTTCGTCCAATGTAGACGGCGTCGAACGGTTTCAGGTCGTGCACTTTATTTTTTAGAAACATTTTCCCGCGCCCGCGGATGATGACAACAGCGTGCCGGTGGGCGTGCCGCTCGAGGCTCGAGTAGCCACCGTTGCGGATCTCGAAATAGCGCACCTGAAACGGCAGGTCCGGCTCGCGGTTGCCCAGCACCACGCGCCGGATGATATTTTTAAATCCGGTGCCGGCCGGTTTGTAGATCAGCGTGGGAACTCCCTGCCAACGGAACCCTCGCCGGGCCCGGACAACCGAAACGCCGCGCGTCCTGGCCACGGTCAGGCCGCTTGGTTGGCTTCTAGAAATTCGCGGATGATCGGCGCCATCCGGTTGGCCTCCAGGAAACAGGCGTCGTGACCGTAGGTCGTCTGAATCGTTTCGTGCCGGACTTCCCTGCCGGCGGATTTCAGCGCTTCAGCAAGTTCGACCGACCGTTCGACCGGATAGAGCCAGTCGGAGGTATAGGACAGGATCAGGAACTTGGAGGGGCATTTTTTGAATCGGGCGGCGAGATGCGCCTTCAGGCTCCCGCCGTTTCTGAGTCCGTTCGCGAGATCAAAGTAATCGATGGCCTTCGTGATATACAGATAGCTGTTGGGGTCGAAACGCTTGACGAAGATGTCGGCCTGGTGCTGAAGGTATGTTTCGACCTGGAATTCCGGCACGAAATCAAACGCGAGCCGGTCGCCGTTCATGAGGCGCCGGCCGAACTTGTCCCACATCGTCCGGCCGCTCAAGTAGGAAATGTGGCCGATCATGCGCGCCACGCCCAAGCCCCGGACCGGCCGGGCCGTGCGGCCGTAGTAGTCGCCGCCGTTCCAGTCGGGGTCGGCCATGATCGCGCGCCGGCCGACTTCCTGCAGCGCGATATTCTTGGGGGACTGCCGGGCCGCGGCCGCAATGGGGATCACGCACCGGACGGACGAGGGATACTCGACCGCCCACTGGAGCGCCATCATGCCGCCCATGGACCCGCCGGTGACGGCGAGAAGCTGGCGAATTCCGAGATGGTCCGTCAGCGTCTTCTGCGCACGGATCATGTCCCGGAGTGTCACGATGGGAAAAGCGGATCCGTAAGGCCGGCCGGTCCGGGGATTGATCGAACCTGGCCCGGTGGTGCCGCGGCAGCCGCCGAGAACGTTCGCGCAGATGACGAAGAGCCGGCCGGTGTCGAACGCTTTGCCGGGGCCGATCATGTTGTCCCACCAGCCGGGTTTCGGATCGTCCGGCCGGCATCGGCCGGCGGCATGGTGGTCACCGGACAGGGCATGGAACACGAGAACGGCGTTGGACCGCCGGCGGTTCAGGCGGCCGTACGTCTCGTAGACTTGCGTGATCGGTCCGAGTTTCCGGCCGCAGTCGAGTTTGAGTTCATGGGGAGGGGTGAAACCGGTCAACGAGCGGGGTTTGATGACCCCCACCGACCCGTCCGCCCCCGGCGCCATTTCCTGATCCTGCATAGGGCTGAAAATAACCTCGCGGGCCGTCAGCGTCAAGGAGACGGCCGCCACGGCCGCCTCGCGCTTTCAACTACGAAAACAGATAACTTTCCCCCCACAGGAGAATCTGGTACGGCACGGTGCATTTCTGGAACTGACTGAGGGCGTCCCGGAGGGAGGCGCGGCCGCCCAGCGGATAATGCGCAAGCTCGCTGAGGTGTCCCGGAATGATGAGGCCGGCGTCGCCGTACCGGAAAAGGATTTCCAGGACTTTTTCGTTCGGATACTTGGGTGTGACGCCGTCGAATTTTGGGATCAGGATGTCCGGCGGCTCCTGCCAGTCGAGGGATTCGGCGTAGTCGTGGTCGCCGGTGTGAAAGATGCGGACGCCCGTGTCGGTGACGATTTCGTACGTGAAACAGGGGACGTTGCGGCCATTGTCGTAGACGTGAACGCCGGGCCGGGCCATGACGTCGACACCCCGGAGGCTCCGGCGCTCCCACGCGTCGATGCCGGTCACGCGGGCGGAGAAGTGCGGCCGGAGGACGGAAGGGACGATCACGGGCTTCTGGTGCGCGGTCATCCGCGCGATGATTTCGTGATCCGCATGGTCGCTGTGGTTGTGGGTCACGAGGAGCATCCCCAGCGCGCGGGCCAGCCGCTCCGGGATTTCGTCGGGAATCTCCCAGGCGAGGTTCCAGATATGGCGGGTGGTGACCACATCGACACCAAAACAAATTTTTGGCGTTTTGAAGACATAGCCATGATTATAGATGTACCAGACCCGGACGCCGTTCCGGACCTCCGTGCGCTCAATCTCATCCAGCGCGTGGAACAGCCGCTGGACGAGAAACCCGCGGACCGTCGAGCTGCGATTGACATGGGGTTGGAGGAGATAGTCATCGAGGAACATCGTACAGAGGTCGCGGACCCAGGGATTGCCGGTTCCGGGCGGATGCTGGATCAGGGAGTCGTGAATGCCGTTCAACTGGGCCGAGACGCCGGGTATGTCGGCCCACGTGTCGAAAAACGAGGCCGGGCCGTGTTTGTTTTGCGTCCGGTTGAAATTCAACGGGTCGTCATAAAACCTCTCGCCGTCCAATTGAAACCGGTAGAGGTGGCGCGCCGGCGCCGGCACTTGGACCGGGTCGGAGATCCACCAGCCGTCGTGAATCCGCCGGAGCGGATGGGCGTCCTTTTTCCAGCCATTGAATGATCCCACCGCCGATACCTGGAGGGCGTCCGGGATGTGCACAAAGAACACGACGGTGTTGTCGCAGACATAGGGCGAGGTTTCGAGTTCGGCAAGTTTCCGATGATTTAACATGGATTTAAAACGGGACGCGCGCGACCGCCAGCGTACAGCGGGTTCCCTTGACTTTGGGCACGAGCAACTGGGCTTTCCCCGCCGGCGAGCTTTCTGATGGAGCGGAGGATTCGGCGGCCAGAAGCGCGGCCGGCTCGGAGACGCCGACGACCTTCAAATATTTTTCCGCATAGGGCGACGGCGTGACGACGCGGTCTTTGAGGCCGTTGAGAAGGTCGCGGGTGAATGATTCGAACTCGTATCCGTGCTTGTTCACGAACGCCACCAGTCCCGGCTCGTTTTGTTTCAAGTCCACCGTTGCCACTTTCCGAACGCACCGGGCCGACAGGCCGTGGGATTGGAGCGTCGGAAAAACGAGGGCCTCCAGGTCCTCCACCGTGACGCCCGAATCGCAGCCCATGCCAAGACACAGAGACCTGGGACGATAGACGACGGTGCGGTCCGCGAGGCGCCCCAGATCCGCCCGAACGCTGAGCCGGTCGGTCACGAGAAGGACGGCTGAAAACGGGGGCCGGCCGTTTTCAAAAATCGACGCGATCCGGTCGAACAGAGAAACGGTTGGGGGAACCGGCGTTGGCCGTGTCCACCAGTTTTTTTCCCCCGTTTCCTGAACGAAGGCCACGGGCTCCTCGTTCACGACCGCGGCGCTGACGGCCGTCACGGGTGAAAAATCCTCGATCGTCCAGCCGAGCTTGCGGCCGACGAGGTCGACCGGCACGGTCTTGCCGACGTCGGATGCGGTGGTGACGATGGGCGCGGCGCCGATTTTTGCGGCAAGGAGTTCCGCCATCTCGTTGGCGCCGCCGAGGTGCCCGGAGAGGACGCTGATGACATATTTGCCGGCGTCGTCCACCACCAGCACGGCGGGATCCGTCTTCTTGTCCTTCAGAACCGGCGCGATGAGCCGGACGACGGCGCCGAGCGACACATAAAACACCAGCGTGATGTAGCCGTCGAAAATTTTCGCTATGAGATCCTTCAGAGGCTCCTCATAATAAATCGCAACTCGGTCGTCCTTGAATTTGGGCGAGACGTAAAGGTCCGCGTCGGGGACTTGGGCGGCGAGCCGCCGCGCGTTTTCCGCGCCGTGTTTGGTGATGGCAACGATGGCGATCGGCTTTTTCATCCGGCCTTCCATGCGGTCACGATGACAACGGGGTTCAGGGCCTCAAAGCGGGTCATGTCGAGAATGGGCGCGCCCCGGCTGATCTGGACCTGCATGAGTTCATGCTGGAGTCCGAGTTTCCGGATCGACTCGATCGTTTCGGCGAGATTTTCGACGGTCGCAAGATTTAGAACAATGCGCCCGTCCGGTTTCAAGCGCCGTGAGACGGCTTCCAGAATGTCATACATGCGGCCGGCGCTGCCGCCGATGAAAACGGCGTCCGGGTCGGCCGGAATCTCGTCGAGCGCCTCCGGGGCGCGTCCGAGGATGGGCGTGACGTTGGCGGTGTGAAACCGGGCGATGTTTTCACGAACATTTTCGATATCTTCCTCATTTTTTTCGATCGCGTAAATTCTGCCGAGCGCCGCAATCCGCGCGGATTCGATCGACACGCTGCCCGACCCGGCGCCGATGTCCCAGACGACGGCGTCGGGGGAAAGGCGGAGCTTGGCGATGGAGAGAATCCGGATTTCGGATTTCGTGATCAGGCCCAGCTTGGGTTTGCGGTGCGCAAATTGCTCCTCGGGCAGGCCCAGATCGAGACGCGATTTTGGTCCTCGGGGCTGTTTTCGGACAAGGAGGACGGTATTGAGAGGATCAAACATCTGTCCGTTGAGTTCGGCGAGCGAAAACCGTCGCACGGTCTGGGTTTCGTTTCCCAGCCGTTCACAGACGATGGCGTCAAAATCGCATATCCCGTGTTGTGCCAGTAATCCTGCGATTTTCCCGGGCGTGGCGCCGTCCTCGGTAAAAACGCCGATGACGTCCGCCTCGCGCGCCGGCGGCAGAATCCGTTCGAGGGGTTTGGCGTGCACCGACACCAGCGAGGCCTCGTCCCACGACAGGCCGGCCGCGGCAAAGGCGAGCTGCATGGCGGAAACGGCGGGGAGAACAGCGACTCGGTCCGCCGAAAATCTTTTTGCGAGGTACCCGCCGACGCCGTAAAAGAGCGGATCGCCGGAGGCGAGGACGACCATCCGTTCCTGCCGTCCAAGTCCCTCCTCGAGGCGCTGCGCGAGTTCTTTGAGGTTGGATTTCACAACGAGTTTTATCGCCGGATGATTCGGAAAAAAGGCGAGGTGCCGTTCTCCTCCGGCCAGAAACTGCGCCGCCTCGATCCGATCCAGCGTTTTTTGAGGAAGACCCGCCGGGCCGTCGTCCCCAAGTCCGATGACGTAAATCTTATTCCAGTCCATACGATCCCAACTTTTTTCCTTCAAAATCGGTCAGAAGGCAAGCCACGCGGGCCTCGTGGTTGATGTGCTTCCCGCAATTTCCGACGACCCGCTCGCATATCTTGTCGAAAAATCCCGGCAGACCGTTTTTTTCAACAATCTCATAGACATGCCGGGCCGTGTTGGCCTGCGATATTTCGTCGACCGTCGGCTGGGGCGCTCCGCACGATTTGGCGATTTTGGCGAGCATGCCAAGGTCGACCTCCGAGCCGGAGGCGTGGGTCATCATGCGGCCCTGCGCGATTTTCGATATTTTGCCCGGCATCCCGCAAATCCGGATCTCCCGCACGCCGCGCTGGACGGCGGCCTTGAGGGAAAATCCGACGAAGTCGCCCATCTGAACGAACGCCTCTTCGCGCAGGCTCGAAAACGCCTGCTGGGCGAACCGCTCGCTCTTGCCGCCGGTGGTCAGAACGACGACGGACGATCCGGCCGTGACCGCGACGTCGATTGCCTGCTCGATGCTGGCCTTGTAGGCGGCGGTGGAAAACGGTTTGACGATTCCCGTTGTTCCGAGGATCGAGATGCCGCCGAGGATGCCCAATCGCGCGTTGAGCGTTTTCTTCGCCATCTCCTCTCCGCCGGGAACGGAAATCACGACCCGAAAGCCCTTTGGCGCCACGATGCTCGCCGCCGTCCGGCGCGCCTCTTCAATGGCCTGCGCGATCATCTGCCGCGGGACCGGATTAATGGCCGGCGCGCCCACGTCGAGGCCGAGCCCGGGTTTGGTGACGCGGCCGACCCCGGCGCCGCCCTCGATCAAAATCCCGGCCGACTCATTCCGGTTCACGGTCGAGATGATGTGTGCGAGGTGGGTGCAATCGGGATCGTCGCCGGCGTCTTTCACGACTTCGGCCTCCGCCGATCCTCCGCGCACGTCACACCGGACAACGGCGAACGTCACTTTTTTTCCGATGGGCAGCGTGATTTCGACGCTCGACACCGGTTTCCCCGCGAGCATCGCGAGCGTTGCGGCCTTTGTGGCGGCGGCGGCGCAGGCGCCGGTGGTGAACCCGGTCCTCAGAGATTTTTTGTCGGCCGGGGGCTTTTCAACGTCCATGAATCGGAACTTGCGACCGAAGGGTCAGGCCGATTTGGCGAGAGCGAGCAGCGCGTTGAGGGCGGCGACCGCGACCGGCGTTCCGCCCTTCCGGCCACGGGCGGCGATATGGGGGTATCCGGACGCGATCAGCGCGTCTTTGGATTCGACGGCGGAGACGAATCCGACCGGAACGCCGACGATCAGCGCGGGCGCCATCTGCTTTTCCTCGACCAGCCGGATGGCCTCGAAGAGCGCCGTGGGCGCGTTGCCGATCGCGTAGATCGCGTCGGGCGCCGCGCGTGCGGCCTTTCGCATGGATGCGATGGCGCGCGTGATTCCCTCGCGCTTGGCCTCCTCCACGACGTCCGGGTCCGTTATGAACGACAGTACCCGGCCGTTTCCGAATGACGCGAGGGCCGGTTTGGACACGCCCGCCTGGATCATGGCGACGTCGACCACGAGGTCGCACCCGCGCCGGATCGCCTGCATCGCGCGGGCGATCGCGTCCGGGTGAAAGACGAGATTGCGGGCGAACTCAAAATCGGCCGTGGCGTGGATCACGCGGCGGATAATTTGGAACTCGTCGGGAGAAAAGCCATGAGGCCCGAGTTCCTCTTCAATGATCCGGAAACTTTCCGCTTCGATCGCCTCCGGCGCGCGAAGTTTCGGTTGAACGCTCATCGACGCCTTTTTACCATGCGCGCGGAGCCCCACTCAACCAGCCGGCGGAAAAATTCTGAATTGCCGTGCGGCGAAAGGTGCAGATAGGACGCAAAGACGGTGCCGGCCAGCCAGCCGGCGGCCTGGCGGTCGCGCGCGCCGATTTTTCGCGACTCATAGACAGGTCTCGCAGCTTTGCCGGGCTCATAGGTGGACCAGTGATATTCATGGCCGATGAGCACGAGGTTCTTTCGCAGAAATTCCGTGTTCCGCAATACACGCGCCTTCCAGTACCCCAGCGCCTGCCGCCGGGCATGCATGCGGCACCGTCCGGGCAGCGCGCCCGCCATCGGGTGGGAAACGCCGTCCGTTGTCTCAATCTCGCGGGACAGATACATGAGACCGCCGCATTCCGCGTAGACATGAGCGCCGTCCGCAATGCGCCGCCGGAGGTCCTCGCGGAACCGCTGGTTGCCGGAGAGCCGCGCGGCATATACTTCCGGAAACCCGCCTCCGAAATAGTACAGGTCCGCGTCGGGCGCTACCCGGTCTTTCAGCGGGGAAAACTCAATCATCTGCGCGCAGCGGGCGCGGAAATAATCGAGAGTTTCGGGATAGTAAAAGGAGAAGGCTTCGTCCATGGCGATGGCGACGGTCAGGCTCCGCCGAACAGAATCGATGGCACGTGCGTGCGACGGCCGCGCGGATATTTTTTCAACCGGCGCCGCTCGCGCGGCATCGCGGAGAAGCCGGTTCAGATCGAAGGCGCCGGAGATCGCTTTTCCGCAGCGCGCATAGACGCCGTCCTGCGCGTGGAATTCGGCGGCCGGCACAAGACCCAGATGTCTGGACGGCATGGCGGGCAACGCGTCCCGGAAAAGGCATCCCGCGACGCGGATGCCGGCCATCGACCGGACGCCCCTGGCCAGAAGTTCCGCGTGCCGGGGTGACCCGACGAAGTTCAGCGCAACGGCCGCGATCGGTACGTCGCGCAAGAGCGTGCGCGCACCAACGATCTCGGCCGAGATGCTCTGCGCGCAGGACCGTGTGTCGCATACCAGCAGGACTGGCAGGCCGAACCGTCCGGCGATGTCGGCGGTGCTGCCGGTGGCCTTCCCGGGAATCGGCCCGTCAAACAGGCCCATGACGCCTTCGATGATCCGCGCGTCCACCGGCCCCGACCCATGAAACAGGTCGTTCATGCCCCGGGACGATTGCAGGATCGGGTCGAGATTCCTCGCGTAGACAGCGCCCGCGTTTTGGTAGTGGCTTGGATCGAGAAAATCCGGGCCGATTTTGTACGCCGCCACCTTCAGGCCGCGGTCGGTCAGCGCGCGGATCAGGCCGAGCGTGACGGTCGTCTTCCCGACGCCGCTTCTGAGACCCGCCACGACCAGCGCGGGAATTGGTTTTAGAGCCACAGGATTCCGCACAGAAGCGCGGCGAACGTCAGAGACGCGCCGGTTACCAGTCGCGCCGTCAGGAGGAGGTCGGCCGGAACCGGCGGGCGGAGTCCTCCGCCCAGGAACGGTTTTTCCGTTTCTTTTCCGAAATAATATGCGGGGCCGCCCAGCCGGAGGCCCAGCGCGCCGGCGGCGGCCGATTCGGGCCAGCCCGCGTTGGGGCTTGGATGCAGGCGCGCATATTCCCACATGCAGCGCCATCCGTCGCGGACCCGGCCGCGCGCAACCGGCGACCAGAGCGACAGGAGGACGGCCGTGAGCCGTGCCGGGATGAAATTCAGAATATCGTCCAGCCGGGCGGCGGCCCGGCCGAACCGCAGATACTTTTCGTTTTTGTAGCCGACCATCGAATCGAGCGTGTTGGCGATCCGATACAGCCACGCGCCGGCGGGCCCGAGGAGCGCCGCGTAGAAGATCGGTGCGGTGAACCCGTCGACGCTGTTTTCCGCCAGGCTTTCCACCGTCGCCCGTGTGAGGCCCTCGCGGTCGAGGCGGTCCACGTCCCGGCCGCACAACCGGGCGACGCCGGCGCGCGCGTCGTCCACACGCCCCGCCTCCAGCGCCGAACGCACGTCATGCCCGGTCCTGAGGAGAGAACCGAGCGCGATGGAAAAATAGACGATGACGGTTCCTGCCGCGAATTGCGCCGCCGGGGACGCGGCGATCAAAACGATCGCGACGACCGGAAACCCGCACAGCGCGAGGGCTAGAATCACGAGCGCGGCGCCGCCGACCCGTCCGTCCCATTTTAACCGGCGGAGCGCCGCCTCGATCCATTCGATCCCGCGTCCCGCCATCCGCACCGGATGCCATCGGACTTCGGGATCTCCGATGAGCAGGTCGAGGCCAACGGCGGCGATTAGAATCCACGCGGTCATGAATGTTTTATTAACCGCCGAAGAATTGCGCCGACGTCCAAATGTGATTCGACCAGGTCGGCGGCCCGGTCAATCAGAGAGTCCAGGTCGTACCGGGCCGGCGGCCGCAGCGGCCGGCCGGCTCGCTTTCTCAAACCGTTCAGAAACGCCGCGCGAAACCGGTCCGAGTCAAACACGCCGTGAGTGAGTGTCCCGATCACGCGCCCGTCGGAGGAGATGCATCCTTCCCGGGTTTCATTTTCGCCGTGAAACAACGGCTGACATGCACCGGTTGATCCGTCGATCACGGAAACCATTCCGTGATGAATTTCATATCCCCGAATCAACGCCTTCGACGGCCGGTGGCGCCACACCACGGGTCGGACGATTTTTTTCCGGGAAAATCGCGTGACGACGGGGAGCAGCCCGAGACCGGCCGTTCGGGCCGGTCGACCGGCTTCGACGCCGCCCGGATCGATCATCGCTCTACCCAGAAGCTGCAATCCCCCGCAGATTCCGACGATAGGGAGGCGGGTGTCGCTTCGCAAGGCATCCGCCAGGCCGCTCCGTCGAAGAAAGTCCATGTCGCCGAAAACATTTTTGGATCCCGGCAGGAGAACTGTGGAAAGACCCGACAGGTCTTTGGGCCGGACCACGTCGCGGATCATGACGTCAGGCTCGACTTGAAAAGGATCGAAGTCCGTAAAATTCGCGATGTGCGGGGTCCGGACAAGCCCGAGTGCGAGGCGGCGGCCGTCCCGCCCCTGCCGGCCCGGTGTCCGCCAACCGAGCGCGAGGCTGTCCTCTTCGGGAAGGCGCAGCTCGGTATCGTAGGGGATGACGCCGAGAACAGGGTGTCCGGTTTTTCGCCGAAGAAACCGCAATCCGGAATCCAGGAGCGTCGCGTCGCCCCGGAATTTGTTGATGCAAAGCCCGATGAGCGTGTCCCTCTCGTCCGGCCTCAGCAGGCGGACGGTCCCGAAGAGCGAGGCGAAAACGCCGCCGCGGTCGATGTCGCCCACGAGGATCACGCGCGCGCCGGCCATTTTCGCGACGCGCATGTTCGCAAAATCGACGCTGCGCAGATTGATCTCGGCGGGACTCCCGGCGCCTTCGATGACCATCGCGTCATTCTCCGCTGAAAGCGTTTGAAAAGCGCGGCGGACCGTTTTGAACCAGACCGGTTTTCTCCGGTCGATCTGCCGCACGGTAAACGTTCCGACGGGTTTCCCCATCAGCACCACCTGGCTGCGCCGGTCGCCGGATGGTTTGAGCAGGACCGGATTCATCCGGACATCAGGGTCGACGCGCCCGGCGGCCGCCTGCAGCGCCTGAGCCCGGCCGATCTCCCCGCCGGCGACGGCCGCCGCGTTGTTGGCCATGTTCTGCGCCTTGAAGGGCGCCACCTCGTATCCGCGGCGGAGAAGGATCCGGCAGAGGGCGGTGGCCAGGAAACTTTTTCCGACGTGCGAGCCGGTGCCTTGGATCATCAACGGCTGAAGTTTTCTCACAAACCCCGGAGTGCGCCGTCCGGCCTTTCCTGGAGTATGGTTTTCATCGCGCCGATCAGCCGGCCGTTTTCCTCCGGCAGGCGCGTCGAGACGCGGATATCGTGGCGGGTCAATCCCGGCATGCCGGCGTGCGTGCGGATCCACAGATGGTGGTCGGCCAGCCTCCGGGACACTTCCGGGCCGTCGGGACCTTCGGCGGGAAGGCGGATCAGGAAAAAATGAATGTCGGATTCAACTGGCGCCACGCGCGGCAGGGTCCGGAAGGCTTTCCGGAACGAATCGGCCCACACGCGAATCCGCCGCCGCCGGTCGCGGACCTTCTCCGGCGCCATCTCCAATGCGGCTTTCACCGCGGCCCCCGCCGCTTGCGAGAGCGGCCATGGCGGAAGGTCGGATTCGACGCGATCGGCGATGTCGGCCGGCATGAGCGCAATTCCGGCGCGAATTCCAGGGAGCGAATAAAATTTGAGCGGCGAACGAAGAATGATGAGCGGATACGTATCGAATTCCTTCGCCGGCCATTCGCGCGGCCCGGCGTCGGAAAAATCGGCGTAGGCTTCGTCCATGATCAGAAATCCCTCCGCGTCCCGCGCCTCCCGCAGCCACGCCGCCAGCGTCTCTTCCGGAAGAACCTTGCCGGTCGGATTGCAGGGATTCGACAGGATCACGCATGCGTGAGGCGGCAATTTCGCCGGCGCCTCCGCCGCATGCAGGATCACCCGGGCGCCGGCGCGGGCGGCTGCGAAGGGATACTCGGAGAAACACGGCGTAGGCAGCACGACGATTTCCGGCCGAAGCGCAAACAGGATGTGATACAGAAGAGAGGAACTCCCGGGACCGGCCAGAATCTGCTCCGGCGGGAGATTCAGCCGGTCCGAGTATGCCGCGCGGATCGTTTCGGCCCGAGGTTCCGGGTAGCGGGTAGATTCAGACAAGCCTGCGGCTGCGGCACTCAAGATTTCCGCCGGGGGCGGGGCTGGATGAAGGTTGGACGAGAAATCGACAAAGCCGGCCGATGGCGGATTCGCTCCGTGCGGCGGTTTCGGTGTCATGTGCGAAGGACGAACACGAACAAAACGGCCGTTTCGGCGAACTCCACGATCGCGCCCAGCACGTCGCCGGTGATGCCGCCGAATGACCGGTGGGCCACGCCGCCGATCCCGATCCCGACCAGGGCAGCAACCAGCATCGGGATCGCGATGGCACTTTTTGAAAGGAAGAGAACGCCGGCCGTGAAGACGGTTGTCCACAGGATGTGTCGCCACCCCGCTTTGCCGATGAACGCCGTGCCCAAGCCTTCCGGACGTGCGTACGGGAACATCGCACAGCCGATCACAACCACCCATCGGGCCGTCACGGCGGCGCAGACGACCGCAAGACCCCGCGCGGCCTGCGCAATGGCGGCGAGGGACCAGACTTTGGCGATCAAGATCAACGCCACAGCCGCAACTCCGATCGGCCCGACGCGCGGGTCCCGGAGGATTTCGAGCCGACGGGCGCGGTCGGCGACGGCGCCCAGCGCGTCAAAGGTGTCCGCCACGCCGTCGATGTGGAGGCCGCGCGTCAGCACGAGCCAGAGAGCGACGACGATGAGTGGAGTGAGAATGCCGATATTGACCGACTCAACGGCCATCGTGAGGCCTGTCTCCATCCCCGCGAGAATCAACCCAACGACCAGCCCGGCGGCCGGAAACCAGTACAGGAGCGCGGGCCGCGCCGGATCTCGCCCGGCCGGAAGCGGGAGGATGGTGAGGAGGCGGATCGCGTCGAGAAACGAACGGATCACGTGGCGGTGTCGACCCCGGCCGATTCGAACGTCGCCATGTCCCGGTACATCGCGACCGCGCAGTCCAGCACGTGCATCGCGACGGCGGCGCCGGTGCCCTCGCCGAGCCGCATTTCAAGGTCCAGAATCGGCGTGGCCTTGAGATCCTGAAGCGCCCGCGCATGGCCCTGTTCGGCGGATTGGTGGGAGAAGAAAAGATAATCCTGGACGCCGGGCCGGAGCCGAATCGCGAGGGCCGCGGCGGCGGTTGAGATGAATCCGTCGACCAGCATCGCGCATCGCCTGGATGCGCCACCAAGAAAACAGCCCGCCATCTCGCCGATCTCGAACCCGCCGACCTTCGCCAGAACGTCGACGGCGTCGGCGGGGTTCGGCCGCCTCTGTTTAAGACTTTCGTCGATCACCGAGACTTTTCGCGATAGTCCCTTGTCGTCCAGGCCGGTGCCCCGGCCTGCGACCTCTTGGGCCGGCCGGCCCGAAAGAGCGCAGAGGACGGCGGCGGCCGACGTGCTGTTCCCGATGCCCATATCGCCCACGCCGGCCATGTCGATCGGCGCGTTCCGGTATTCTTCAAAGAAAACGTCCGCGCCCCACTCCAGACACCGGACGGCCTCTTCGCGCGTCATGGCGCACTCGTTCAAAAAATTTCTCGTCCCCGGCCCGATCCTTTTTTGGATCAGCCTGGGATCGCCGATGGGCGTCAGCGTGCCGGCGTCGATGACACGGACCTCCGCGTGGGCCTGCCGGGCCAGCACGTTGACGGCGGCGCCGCCTGTCAGGAAATTCAACACCATCTGGCCGGTCACGCTTCGCGGATAGAGGCTGACGCCCGCGACTTCCGCGACGCCGTGGTCCGCCGCAAAAGTGAAAATGACCCTCCGGCGGATCCGCAGGTCCGTCGTGCCGAAGACCTGGACCAGCCGGGCGGCGTTCGATTCCAGCTTGCCGAGACTCCCGATGGGCTTCGTCAGATGATCGATCCGGCGACGGGCGGCGTCGCGAAGTTCGACGGAAACGGGGTGGATGCTTTCAAGAAGACGATTCAACTCTGTCATGGGATTCCTCCTTTGGATGTGGACCGGGGTTTGATTTGCATCGGCAGGCCGGAGATCACGAGCAGGACGCGGTCGGCCTGCGCGGCCAGCCCGGCATTGAGCCGGCCCAGCGCTTCAGAAAACTTCCGCCCGGCCCGCGTCACCGGAACCATGCCCAGACCGACTTCGTCTGAAACCACAATCACCGGCGCCCGCTGCCTCAGCATCTCCAGCAGCGCCCGCAGGTCTTCTTCCAGCGCTTGGGTGGTCCGGTCCTGAAAACGGGCGGCCACCCAGAGGGTCAGGCTGTCGATTAATACACCTGCCGGCCGCCGGCCCGTCCGTACGCGATCAAGCGGCCGGCCGTTCAAGACCACAGTCTTCCAGGTTTGGGGCCGGCGCGCCCGATGACGGCGTATTTTTTCATGCCATTCCTTTGTTTGAGCGCCCGGCAATCCGGCCAGACCGGTCGCGAGATACAGGATCCGCCGGCCCAGCCGGCCGGCGATCCATTCCGCATATTCGCTTTTTCCGCTGGCCGCGCCGCCAAGAACCAGGGTGAGCGGATGTTTTCGCATGCGTTAGAAATATCTTATGGGAGGGAATAAAAAAACCCCGCCCGCGGGGGCGGGCGGGGGATGATCCATCTATCCCAAAAATAGGGGTGGAGCTTACGAGCTTACGAGAGCAATTGGAGAATGCTCGTTGGTTTCAAGTTCGCTTGGGCCAGCATTGCCTGACTTGCCTGCACCAAAACCTGCGCTTTGGTGAAGTTAATGACCTCCTCGGCCATGTCGGTGTCGCGAATCCGGCTTTCAGACGCCTGCATATTCTCCGCCGCGATCCCTACAAAATTGTAGGTGTGCTCGAGACGGTTGAATGCAGCGCCCAGCTTGGAGCGTCGCGTGACCAGCTTGTTGATGGCGCTGTCGATGATCGCAAGCGCGCTGTTCGCCTTGTCCTGCCTAGAAATCCCGAGCGAGTTCACGCTCAGAGTCGGCCTGGTGAAGTTGCCGGTCACCGCGCCAGAGGACGAGAACAGGTTGTTCAGGCCGAGCGAGACCACGGACGTCGTGCTGATGAACGTGCTGAACTTCTGCTTCGTGTTGGCGCCGACATGAAACACCATGCTGCCGACAAAAGACCCGCCGCCGAGCGGCGTGCCGCTGACGGACGAAAACGTTCCGTCGAGAAGCTTCTGCTTGTTGAACTCGATCGACGTCATCGAACGGTTGATCTCGTTCAGCAACTGATCGACTTCAAGCTGAATCAAGGCCCGGTCCGAATTGGTGTAGATGCCGTTGGCCGACTGGACCGACAGCTCCCGCATCCGTTGAAGGATGTCGTTCAATTCGGTCAGGCCCGCCTCCGCAACCTGAATCATGCTCAAGCCGTCCTGAATGTTCCGGCCGGCCTGCTGCAATCCTCGAACCTGCGCTCGGAGCCTTTCGCTTACGGCCAACCCGGCCGCGTCATCGCTGGCCCGGTTGATCCGGTAGCCCGAACTCAGCCGCTCCAGGGCTTTCGTCAGGCTTGTGTTGTTCAGCGTCGCCTGCCTTTGCGCGAACATGGCTTCTACGTTGTTACGTACAGAAAAATCGAGACCCATCGTGTGGGAACCTCCTTGTCTTGAGCAGACAAGACCTTTGGATCGTCAATGATCCTCAGGTTCGTTCGCCACAGCCGACGCTTACCGTTCCGTCAGAATGAGTACCACCTTTCCGGCCCGCGGGTGATGACCGCCGGGCCGACGTTTCGCCTTTTTACCCCAGAAGGGAAAGCACGTTCTGAGGCAGAAGGTTGGCCTGTGCCAGCATGGCATTGGCCGCCTGAACCAGAACCTGGGCTTTGGTGAAGTCAATGATCTCCGCCGCCATGTCCGTGTCCCGAATCCGGCTTTCCGCCGCCTGCAACTGCTCGCGGATGGTCCCGGCGTAATTCAGCGTGTGCTGAAGCCGGTTCTCCATCGCGCCGAGCTTGGATCGGTTGCGGGTGATGTTGTTGATCGCGCTGTCTAACAGCGCCATCGCACTCTCGGCTTTGATCTGACTGAGCACCCCGTTGAAGGTGCCGGTTTTCGTGAAATTCCCGGAAACTGCCCCGCTCGAAGAAAAGAGCGAGTTCAGACCCATCCCGAAGACTGACAGAGTCGCGATGCTGACGCGGATGGTCTGGTTCTTGTTGGCGCCCACGTGGAACAGAATGCTCCCGAGGTACGTGCTGCCGCTGGGCAGGGCGCCGGTGGGTTGCGTGCTGGAAAACGTGCCGTCCATCAGCTTCAGGCGGTTGAATTCGACCGAAGTCTGCATCCGGTTGATCTCGTTCAGCAGTTGGTCGATCTCCTGCTGAATCAGGCTTCTGTCCGAATTGTTGTAAATGCCGTTGGCCGACTGGATCGAGAGTTCCCGCATCCGCTGCACGATGTCGTGCAGCTCCTGCATCCCCGATTCAGCGACCTGAATGAGACTGATGCCATCCTGGATGTTCCTGAGCGCCGCCGCGTACCCGCGAACCTGGGTCCGCAGCCGTTCGCTCACGGCCAGACCGGCCACGTCGTCGCCGGAACGGTTGATCCGATAGCCGCTGGACAACCGCTCCAATGAACGAGTGAGCTGACCGTTGTTCAAGGTCGATTGACGGTGGGCAAACATCGCTGTGACGTTATGACGTACAAAAAATCCGTCTGCTACTGGCATGACTGGATTCCTCCTTGAATCAAATCCCGTGGTTCATCCTTGAGCCACGTATTAATCTATAATCAGTATGATCCGAATATCCTCCCGCAGGCCGCCCTCCTCGCCATGATGTCGGATGAATGAATTGGCTCGGAAACGGCCGCGAGGCCGAACAGAATGTCCCGTCCTGTATTTCTGGAGGACGCCGCTAACCGGGGGCTCTGGGTTTTGTCACGCCGTTTCACCTCCTTATGCCGTCGGTTCCTCCGCCTCATGCGGAGGGTACATGGAAAACTCCTGTTCACATTTTCGGCGCGGGGGCCGGGAATCTTGAATGAATTGTGCGGGGGACTACTTGTTTCCGGATGGTTTCGGTGGGATCTCTTTCTTGAACAGCTGCGCGGCCTTGGCCAGGCTGTCGACCTTCTGCCGGGCGGCCTCTATGTTTTCCTTCTGGATGGCCTCGTAAACCTCGCGCCGGTGCACGGTCACCTCCCGCGGGGCCTTGATGCCGATCTTCACCTGTTCGCCGTGTACCGACACCACCACCACCTCGATGCCGTCGCCGATCATGATGCTTTCGTTCACTTTGCGGGTCAGGACCAGCATGGCGGCGCCCTCAACCTTCCGCGGGCGCGGCGGCCCGGTCCTTTTGGGCGTCGAACAGCGGGTGGCGGACCGTATACGGTTCGACCTGCGAGATCACCTGGCGGGCCTGCATACTTTTGGGGTGGACCACCACGGGACCCTTGAGATTCACCGTGATCTTGCGCATGTCGTCCGGGATCACGCAGACGATGTAGCAGAGCAGCTCCGACTCTGATCCCACGTTCAGCGCGGTCTTGTCCGCCTCCGAAATCTGAAGCTGGTAGGCCGGCATGAAGGCCTCGGGACGGATCACGACGAAAGCGATGCCGGGTTCGTCGATGCACTGCAGCCACTCGAAGGGTTTCTGCTCCTGCACGCCGACCAGGGCGAACCGCTCGAATCCCTCAAACCCGAACATCCCCCCCTGCACGGTGATGATCCTGGTCTCGTCGATCTCAATCTCTCCAAACGGCCGGCTTTTGATTTTCATCGGTGTCCCTTCATATCACGTTCTCAGAGAAAATCCAGAAGCGTCAGGCTGAAAATGCGCGCGCCGGTGGCCAGCGCCGCCTTCTGGACATTCTGCTGCTGCTGGAATTCCGTGAGGGCCTTGGCGAAGTCCAGGTCCTCCACCCGCTGGAGCAATTGAGTCGAATTGTTCTCGAAATCGGTGTTCCGGCCCTCCGCGGCGTCCAGCCGGTTGACCCGGGCGCCGAAAACGGCGCGGCTCGACAGGATATTGTCCAGCGCCGCGTCCAGGTTCGACAGGCTCGACCCGCCGATCTTGAGCGGGGCCTTCATGATCGCGCTCAGGGGCGGGACGGCGAGGTCCCCCACGCCGTCGCCGTTCGTGTCGGCGCCGTATCGTTTGACGAAATCGGGATTCGTCAGCCCGATCCGGATGTCGAGGTCGTCCCGCAGGTTGATGAGGGACTGAAAGACGGACACATTGCTCTCGATCGCGGTCGGATCGATGTTGTCCGGCTGGTTGGGATCGGCCGTGGAGTACGCGGTGCCCTCGACGATCTGCAGGTCGTCGAGCAGGCCGTCGACCCTGGTCGTGGCCGTGCCGGTGTCGATGTCGAGCAGCTCCATCTGGTGGGGATTGGTCGTCTCGAGTTTCAGCCGCTTCGTGCTGTTGAGGGTGACGACGCTCGCCTGAACTTCAATGCCCGCCTGGTTGACCCGGTCCGCGATGGCGCGGAGGGAGTCACGCGAAACGTCATAGTAAATGAGCGTCCCGTCGAGCCGGAGGTATCCGCTGCGCGACTTGGACGGGATTCCCGCGGCCGACGAGAGCGCAAGTTCCTCGTCGGTCACGCCGGTGAATCCCATCGTGACGGATTGGTTCGCCCCCGCGAACACCTTGTTCCCGGGCACGCTCGCGGAGATGAACTTGCCCTCCGCGATCTGCCGCAGCCGGTCCTGCCGGTCGCCCTTGTATTTGACCTTGACGATGTGCCCGCCGACCCGGTCCACGACGAAGGGCGACTCGTTGAAGGTCTCATTCAGCGTCTCCGACCCGCTGAAAATGAACTTGCCCTCGAATTCGCTGTTCGCGGCGCTCACCATCTCTTCGAGAACCTGCTCCACCTCCAGCGCCAGATGCGACCGGTCGGACTCGGTGAGCGTGCCGGTGGCGCCCTGGATCGCGATCTCCCGCGCGCGCTGCAGGAGGTCCACCGCGTTCGAGAGCGCCGCGTCGCTCGCCTCGAGCACCCCTTTGGCCTCGCCGATGTTGTCGTTGAATTTCTTGAGCCGGAGGATGTCGGTCCGAAGCTGCATCGACTGCGCCGCCTTGACCGGCTCCTCGTGCGGAAACCGGAAAAGCCGTCCGGAAGAAATCTGCTGGTTCAGCCGGTCCAGCTCGGTCTGGTTCTTCTGCAGATTCCTCAGGACGTTTGCGTAGATGGAATCGGTCGCGATTCTCATGAGGCGCCCATCCCGAGAAGCACGTCGATCATCTGGTCGGTGACGTTGAGAAACCGCGCGGAGGCCTGAAAGCCCCGCTGATACTTCATGAGGTTCACCATCTCCTCGTCCAGCGACACGCCGGATATGCTTTTGTTCAGAAGCTCGACGCTGTTGAGGACGTCGAGCTGGGTCTGCTGGTTGGTGTCGGCCAGCCGGGTGTCGATGCCGACGGTCGAGACGAGCCCGCCGAAAAACTGGTCCATGGTCGACGAATTGTTGTCCATGATCCGTGCGTCCTTGATGTCCGCCAGTTTCAGCATGGTGTCGCCGTTGCCCGGACCCAGACTCTGGTTGCCCACGCCGTCCAGGTCCTGGTCGAGCCCGCCGGCGGCGGCGATTTTGCGGAGGTCGTTCTTGACCGAATCGGAAACGTCGATCGAAAACGCGAAATTGTCGACCGGCGGCCGGCCGTACACGCCGGTGATGTAGACTTCCGACGCGGCATCGCCGGAGGTGTAGACCTGGCTGCGCGGCGCGATCCGAAGCACCTGGGTGAGATCTCCCGTGTCCCGCCAACTGCTCACGCCATTTACGATCAGCCGGTTGTCCTCCGTCAGGCTTGCCGACACACCGCTCATCAGGGTCGCATTGGCGGCGGCCGAGGCGTTGATGGCGTCCCGGACATTTTCGAGCGTGATATTGGAGACGAGGTTCTGAACGCTGTTGTAGAGCAGGCCGGGCAGCGTCGGCGGCGTGCCGGTGCTGGACCGGGCGTCGTACAGCGTCGGCGCGGTCGCCTGCGCTCCCAAGCCGGCGTTGGGCACATTGTCCGTGAACGAGGTCGTGGTGTTGTCCGCGATCGTTCCGACCAGCCGGAACGCCGGCGAATTGCCCTCGAGGGTCCTATATATTTTCCGGCTTGCCGTGCCGGTCGGCCCGGTCGGAATGCCGGACAGGCTGACTTGGGACGCCGTCGAGAGCGTGACCACCGCCGAAGGCGGTCCTGGGAGGCTTTCGACGCCGTTGGAGTCCACGTAGGTGACGACATACGTATGCGTTCCGACGTCGACGAGCCCGGCGGCGCCCGCGGTCGGCGTGGGGGCAGTGGCCGGGCCGACCCGCCGCTGGCTGAATATGTCGACGCCATTCACAAACAGGAATCCCTGCCCGGCGGGCCCGCGGTTGATGTTGTTCCTCTGCGAATCGAGATAATGCGTCCCGCCGGCGGAACCGTCCGTTCCCGAATCGAGCACGAGAAATCCGCTTTCGAAGGTGGAACTTGCGGACAGGACGCCGAGCCGCTCCAGAAGGTTTCCGGTGTCCGACAGTTCCTGGATTTTGAAATCGTTGCCGGCCGTGGCCCGGAGCGTAAATCGGTTCTGAGCGTTGATCTCGGCGGTGACGCCGATCCGGAGGTCGTTGATGCGCCGGACGATGTCCTGGAGCGAATCGGCATTGCCGTCGTAAAACACCTTGTATTGATCGATGGATATCTGGCCTTTGCCGACCCGGAGCTGTCCCGTGGGATAGTTCTGGGCGTTGGCGGTGGTGTTCTCAAAGTTTTCCTTCTCGGGCGTCATGCCCAGTTTGTTCAGGAGATTCCCCGAATCCTTCATCGAGTATACGCCGTTGATCACGAGCTTGCCGTCGACGATTTTGGCCTCGGCCCCCGTGCGGCGCAGCGTCGGCGCCGCGGGATTGACGCCGGAGGCGATGGACACGTTCCGGTTGATGTTGTTCACGATGTCTTCCAGCGTGTCGGTCGTCAGATCGTACGCGACGTACGCCGCCGTGCTGGTGTCCCCGCTGTCCAGATCCACGGTGCCGCCCGTCAGGACCTGGGCCCCGTCGCTGTCGAGGTCGTCGTCGTTGATGTCGTTGAAGGTCAGTGTGCCGCTGGTCTGAAGGCCCGTCGTCGTGCTGTTGCCGTCGAGGGCGCCGTTGAAATTCGCCGAGCCGTTCAGGAGCCCCCGGATGTCCTGCACCCTGACGGTCCCGTACAATCCGCCGTTCAGGGCAAGCTCCGGATTTTTCACGAAGGTCTTGCCCGTGATTTTGTGGATGCCCTCCGACTGGGTGAGAAACGGATCGAAAAAATTGACGTTCGTGCTGCCGTCGAGGCCGAATCCGTTCCGATGGATGTCGTTGAACTTGTCGACGAGGGTCACCGCAAAATCCGACAGCCCCCGGATGTGGGCGGGCAACTGAGTGTCGCGAAAGTCGAAGAGCGCCTTGAGTTCCCCGCCGTTCGGCATAAGTTCAGTGGTGGTGCCTTTCACGTATATCCCGAGGGTTGCGTCCGATTTCAACCGCGTCTCGTACTGGGTCGCGTAGATGCCCTGGGCGAGGGTGAGGCCGGAGACGGTCGCCAGAAAATCGTCCCCGTCGCTTTCCGTGACCTGCAGGTTGATCTGTTTGGACAGCCGTTTGATGATCCCGTCGCGCTGGTCGAGAAGATCGTTGGGTTTGTGGCCGGCGGCGATCTGGACCTGGATCTGCCGGTTGAGCTGCGCGATTTCCTGAGCGGCGCCGTTCAGGTCGTCGACGATGATCTTGATGTCGCGATTGACGGCGGTGTTCAGGGTCTTGCCGCCGAGCCTCCCAAATTCCTCCGCCTGCTGGCTGATGATTTCCGTCAGTCCCAGCGCGTTTTCACGCACGGCCGCACGGACGGCCATGTCCTCCGGATGGTTCGAGAGATCCTGCAGCGTCTTCCAGAACTCGTCCGCCCGTGCCCGCAGGGAGTTGTCGGACGGCTCGTTGTAGATCAGTTCCACCTGATGGAGATAATCAAAGGCCTTCGCCCACTGGCCCAGGTCCTCGTTCTCCTCGCGAATCCGCCGTTCCAGAAATAAGTCCCGCATTCGCTCGATCATCTTGACGTCCACGCCCGTCCCGATCTGACGCGAAACGGTCGCGCCCGGAAACCCCAGCGGAAACAGCGGGCTGGTGGCCTCCATCACCACACGCTGCTTGTGGTAATCCTCGTTGTTTACGTTGGCGATGTTTTGCCCCGTGACATCGAGCGCCTGCTGGTTGGCGAAGATGCCGCTTCGGGCGATCTCAAGACCAAATATGCCGCCTGGCATCGAAAGCTCCTACACCTTCTGGTCCACGAGGAGGGACGTCGAACCGGCCGGCCCGCCCGCCTTCTTTGCCCGCCGACCGGGCCGGCCGTACGCCTCCCTGGGCGCGGCGCTGGACATGATCTTCTCGAACGTGTGGTGGAGGAGCAGGAGTCGGTCGGACAGAAGCGTGTTATTGACCTTTGCCTCCCGGCGGAGCTGCAGCAGCTTCGATTCATAGGCCCGCAGAGATTTCTCCAGAACTGGCCGAAGGTTCTCCGGGGCCGCCGACAGGATGACTTGGCGGAGCCGGCCCTGGGCATAAGGCCGCGGCACGAGCGTTTCTCTCGCGCCCCGGTAGCCGAGGTCCGAGTAGAATTCCGCCATCTCGGTCTTGCGGAGTTTCCGCAGCCGCATGAGTTCGTCCATCAGCGAGTCCTCGGCATTCGACAGAGCGACAATTTCGTCCGCCGCGCTTCGCAGGATCGCCTGCCGCTTCCGGCGCGCCACGTCCAGAAGACGGTCCAATTCGGTCTCTTCCCTGGACAGAAAATCCAGGTACGCCTCAAATCGTTCCACGCCTATGCCCTCCATGGGTTTTGGGTATTCTCAGTCCACCTGTTGAACTTTTCGGCAATCGGAGGGTGAGGATTTAATCAACCTCCTCCCCCCTTGTGGGGGAGGATTGAGGTGGGGGGTCCGCTCACCCCCCGCGCGCGAGCGCGAAGAGGACGACCTTCTGGGCGCCGCGGTCCTTGAGGGCGGCGGCGCAGGCAGAAGCGGTCGCGCCGGTCGTCAGGATGTCGTCGACCAACAGCACGGCGCGGACACGCTGGTCTCTCGGAATGGCGGCGGCGAATGCGCCCTCCACGTTCTTGATCCGGTCCTTCCGCGAAAGCTCGAATTGCGGGCGGGTGTCGCGGATGCGGCGAAGAAGGGCCATGTGCGGCCGTTTGTATTTTTCCGAAAGATGCCGGCTGATTTCCTCGGCTGGATCAAACCCGCGTTCCTGCCGGCGGCGTTCCGAGGTGGGAACCCACGTGTAGAGATCGAAGAGGTACGGATTGAATTCCTCCTCCGGCCCGATCTTTTCCAGCGCCGACTCGACGATGGAGGGAATCCAATCCGGCCGGTTGGAAAATTTGACGCGGTGCCAGAGTTTTCTGAATGTCCCGCCGTACAGGAAAGCCGATACGGCCACATCGAACCGCCGCGTCCCGGATTGGCATTCCCGGCACTGGGTCCGGGCTGCGCCCGCCGCCGCGCGCTTCAGGTTCACTTTGCCGCATTTCGGACAGCGTTCCTTTGGAATCGTCCGAAGACCTGCTTCGCAGGTGTCGCACAACGAGATCGGATCGCCGCCCGGCGCCATCTCGTCGCCGCAGACGCGGCATTCCGGCGGGAAGACCAAATCCATGAGGCCCCGCAGAACGCCGGTCAGAAGCGCCATAATCGGTCGGCGAGCGCGCGCGCTTCCAGGATCACATCTGAAATCGCCACGTAACGCCAGGCGCCGAAGCGGCCCATAAGCTCCACGCCCTCTACCCGGAGACGCCGCGCCAGGCGGTCGCGGTATCGGGCGAGACCCCGCAGCGGGATGGGATAGGCGTATCGGAGGTCCAGCCGGTGCATGGTGTCGACCGCACGCGCGTTTCGAATCAGGCCGAACTTCATGAAATGCACGAGGATGGTTTGAAATCGGAACCGGCCCAGAGCGTCGGGCGGCGCGGCGCATTCGATGTAGAGGGCGCTGTGTCCCGCCGGGGCGGCGCGCCGGGAGATGTTCGAGTAAACGCCAAAACGGTAAAACGGCAGGCGGGGAGACGGCACATAGCACCAATGGAAATCCTCGGGAAAGGGAACGCGCAGGCCGACGTTGAAAACGGTGACGCCGGTCGATTTCAGAATCGGCGGCGGCGTCCCGCCCGAAAGGCGCAGGAATTCCGGAAGCGGAATCGTCGAGACCAGCCGGCGATACCGCCACACCTCCTGCGCGCCGTCGGAGCGAATGATCGCGACCGTCTTTGCGTCGATGTCGATCTGCACGATCCGGGCCTGCGTCGTGGTGCGGTCACTCACGGTTTCGGCCAGTCTCGACCCGATGGCGCCGATGCCGCCGCGGACCGGATAATAAAAAATCGCGTTGTATCCCCACGGCACCTTCTCCCGGTAAAACGCGCTTCTTAAAATCGCCTTCGCGTCCGACGACGGAAGAAACCGCGGCACCCAGTCGATCGCCATCCGGCGCAGGTCCACGTTCCAGAGTTTCCGGTTGTACGGATACAGAAACTGGGTTCCGACGCCGTCGCCGTAATTGGCGTGCAGCCATTCCTTGAAATTCCGCGGGGTCCCCCCGCGGCGGCGGAAAAAACCGGTCAGCGCTTCCCGGGTTTGTTCCGGATCGAGATAAAACAGGTTCTGCTGGTAAGGAAACGGGATGAATCGGCCGTCGGACCAGCAGACCGATCGGCGGGCAATCCGGGCCAGCGGCACGCGGAGCCGCCGTTCCACCAGACGCAGAATCTCCGGTTCATTCGTATGAAGCAAATGGCCGGAGTGATCGAAGGTATAGGGGCCCGCACGGAAACTGCGCGCAAGGCCACCCGCTGTCTCGGATTTTTCCAGCACATGTGACGCCACGCCGCGGTCTTTCAGGAAAAGCGACAACGACAACCCCGCCGGCCCTCCGCCCAGAATCAAAACGTCGGTGGACCGCATCACGCCCCGGTCGGCCGGATCGCGGCAAGCGCCATCCCGATGCCCACGCAGGACAGAAGCGTGACGCCGGCCAGAAATGCGGCATAGGGAAACGGAAGAAATACGGCGCCCGGCGCAAGAACGGCGGCGGCGGCCGACAGCCCCAAGAGGCTTGACAGGACCCGGCCGTCGCTCCAGCCCAGGGCCCTCAGGCGGATCGCGATGTGATCGGGACTGCCCCGAATGGGCGATTGGCCCCGGGCCAGGCGAAGAACGACCACGAACAACAGGTCGTACAGGGGAACCAGAAAAAGAAGAAATGGCACGAGAAGCCCCACCAGGTGGTCCGGCGTGTAGGATTCGCCGATCGCCAGGCCCGACAGAAGAAATCCCATCGGGAGGCTCCCCGCATCACCCAGAAACATCCGGGCCGGCGGGCGGTTGACCAGGAAGAACGCGGCGCTCGCGCCGGCCAGCGCCGCCGCGCTGACCGTCACGAACGTCTTGTCGAACAGCGTCGTGAACACGGAAACGAGCAGGAGCCCCGCGGAGATGAGCGAGGCCGTGCCGCTGCAGAGACCGTCGTGGACGTCAATGATGTTGAAGGCGTTCGTCATCGCCAGCATCCACACCACCGTCAGAAAATAATTTGCGGCCGGCGGCAGGGCCACGATGCTTACCCGCAGTCCCCCGGCGATCGCCAGCGCGGTCGCGAATCCCTCAAGGACGAGTTTGACGTAAGGAGAGATCGGCCGCAGATCATCCGCAAGGCCAACCAGAAAGAGAATGAACGCGCCGCCGAGAAGTCCCGAAAGTTCCGGCGGCATGCGGCCGGGATACATCAAGAGCCCGAATGCCACGCCTGCGACCACCACACCGCCGCCCAGATACGGTACGGCGCGCCCGTGCGTCTTGAGCGGAGGCGCCGGCCGGTCCATTACGTCGAACCGCCCGGCCAGCCACCGGAACAGCGGAATCGCCACGCCGGCGGATAGAAATGACGCGACCATCGGGATCAGCACGTTGCGGATCATGGACGGATGGAACTTGTCTTGCGGTCGGTTACGGTCGCGTGTCTGAGGTCGGTGCAGGCTGGGTTTGAACGCTGTCGGGTGACCATATTTCCTTGATTTGAGGTCCCAACGCCACAAAGACGGCGATGACGATGATGGCGATTAATCCGATGATCAATCCATACTCCACCACACCCTGGCCTTCGCTGCCCCTTTCAAAAGACGATTTCATGTGTGAAACGTAACAGAGCGGCGGAGGCGCGTCAAGCAACTGTTTCCAGAGTTTCGACCAGCGATTCCAGCGTCGATTCCGGCGATTCGGCATGGACCGGCAGTCCCGCCCGGCGCGCCGCCTTGGTCGTGACCGGACCGATGCTCACCAGCCGCAGGCGCCCGATTTGGATTTTCGCGGAGGCCATCGCGAAGGCCCGGGCCATCGAGGCGCTGGTGAGCGGCACCAATCCCGGCCCTGCGGTGTTCGCCCAGCGACCGATCTTGCCGATGTGGCTCCGGAGAAATTGTGTTCGATAAACCGGGATGGCAAAAACGGCGTGCCTCGCGCGTTTCAACATCCGGCCGAGAATCGCCCGCGCGTCTTCCGCTTGGGGCAGGAGAATCCGTTGCGGCGCCCGGTTCCGCCGGATCATTGTTTCGGCAAGGCCCTCGGCGTGGAAGTCTTGTTTCGGCACGAGGTCCGCTCGAAGCCCGATGGACCGCAGTGATTCGGCCGTCCCGGGGCCGATCGCGGCCAGCCTCGCGCGCCGCCGCGGGTTGGTCAGAATCGCCTTGAGAAGGCGCACCGTGTTTCCGGACGTCAGCACAATCCAGTCATATTCGCCAAGGATGCGTTCGGCCCGGTCCAGCCGGGGGTTCGGACGGATCGGCACGATGCCGAGGATCGGACATTCGGTCACCCGCGCGCCTTTTTGGCTCAGGAGGTCGCTGAGCCGGCCTGCCTGGTGTTCCGGCCGCATGACGAGGACGGGCCGGCCAAAAAGCGGCGGCGGCCGGAGGCTCACCACGCGCCCGATGATCGTGAGCGCCGGCGATTCGAGCCGATGGCGCACGGCGGCGGCGTGGATGCCGGCCAGGGTTCCCGTGACGACACGCTGCAGCGGCGTGGTCGCGCGGGAAATCACCGCGGCGGGCAAAGTCCTGCGGGCGCCGGAAACGATCAGGCGGCGGACGATCTTGGGAAGCGCCTTGAGGCCCATGTAAAAAATCCAGGTGCCGCCCAGCCGCGTCAACGACCGGAAATCCTGCGGCGGAAGGGGGCTCCCACCGCCGCTGTCAGCGGCACTCGCCGTCAAGAGCGTCACGCTCGACGCGCATCGCCGGTCGGTGACCGGGAAGCCCGCATAGGCGGCGGCCGCCATCCCGGATGTGACGCCCGGGATGACCGACACCTCGATTCCCTCCGATCTCAACGCGTCCGCCTCTTCGCCGCCCCGACCGAAAACCAGCGGGTCGCCTCCTTTCAGCCGCACCACGCGCCGCCCCGCCCGCACGGCCGCCACGAGCCGGCGGTTGATCTCATGCTGTGCCGGTGATGGCCGGCCGCCGCGTTTGCCGACGTTGATCCGATTGCGTTTCGGGATTCTTTTCAGAATTTCTTCCGAGACCAGAGCATCGTAAAACACGACGTCGGCCGAATCGATCGCCGCCTCGGCCGCCTTCGTCAAGAGGCCCGGGTCGCCCGGGCCCGCGCCCACGAGGATTACGCGCGGGCGCAATGTGTTCGGTTCCATTCCAGTATTTTTTGCCCGCCTTTTTCCAGGAGATGCGCCGCCAGTTCCTGTGCGGTCGCTTCCGGGTCCCGGCCGGACAGGCCGGCCCGCACACGAAATTTGCCTTCCACCGAGTACATCGCCGCCTCGATCGCGCACCCGCCGGCCGGGTCAGCGTCTCCGACGCCGGCCTGCGCCCACGCGGCCACCGGCCAGCGGCAGTCCGCGCCCAGGGCCTTGACCAACGCGCGTTCGGCTCGCAGCGCCGTGGCGGTCGGCGCGTCGGTCAGTTCAGAGAAGGCCGGCGCGTCGGCCGTCCTCGATACGAGCATGAGCGCGCCCTGCCCGGGTGCGGGCAAAAAATCGGCGGTGGGAATCCGCGCGTATTTCAATCCGCGCGATTCGATGACACGGGCTGCGCCACCCAGCCGGTTGATCCCTGCGGCCGCCACCACGACGGCGTCGCACACGGATGGATCGCCCAGAATCTTTCCCAGCCGCGTCTCCACATTGCCCCGGATTTCGACGATCTCAAGATCCGGGCGCAAATAGAGAAGCTGGGCCGAACGCCTCAGCGACGCGGTCCCCACCCGGCCGCCGGCTGGCAATGCCTTCAAGTCGGCGCCGGTCCGGCTGACCAGAAGATCCCCGGCGTCCTCGCGGGCCGGCACGGCGGCTACGATCAGGCCGGGCGCTATCTCCACAGGCACGTCTTTCGCGCTGTGCACGGCCAGATCGATCCGGCCGGCCAGGAGCGCCTCGTCCAGCGCCTTCACGAACATTCCCTTGTCACGCAACAGCCCTCTGTCACCCTCCGTCACTATCCCAATCAGTTCAACCGCCATGTCCCTGTTCCTCAGCAGCCCGGCGACCCACTCCGCCTGCGCAAGGGCCAGCGGACTTTTGCGCGTGCCGATTCTGACGGTTGCCATGCGGCTACAATCCGAAAAATTCTTTCAGCGCCTGGACCAGCGCCTGGCGGTCCTGCGCCCGGCCGCCCCTGCGGCTCTTGGCAAACGCCTCCGACAACACGCGGTTCGGGATGCTTTTCTTCAGAGACTCGAGCGAATCCGGCGAAATGTTGGATCGGCGCAGTTCCTCCTCCACGACGCTGGTGATTCGCGCATGAAACCGCCGGAGCGGCTCCTCGAGCTGCGCGTGGGCCAGCCGGTCCCAGAACGACTCCGTCTCCTCCCGGATGATCGCCTCGCAGCGCGGAATTTCCTGCTCGCGCTCATGCCGGTGGTCTCGCGCAATTTCGTCCAGGTCGTCGAGGTTGTACAGAAAAACGTTGTCAAGGCCCGCTGACGCAGGGTCGATGTCCCGAGGGATCGCAAGATCCACCAGAAACAGCGGCCGGCCGGCGCGCTGCTTCTGCGCGATCCGCACGGCGTCGGCCGTGAGAAGCAGGTGTGGCGCGCCGCTGCCGCTGATCACGATGTCCGCGTCCGGCAGCCGGCCGGCCAGCGATTCAACCGGCAGGCACGGCGCCGAAAACGAGCGTGCCAGCGCCTCGGCCGGCTCGCGGCTGCGGGTCGAGAAAATTTCGAGCCGCGCGCCGCGCTCGTGCAGATGTTCGGCCGCAATCGTCGAAATCTCTCCGGCGCCGACCACCAGCACGCGACGGCCCTCCAGCCGGCCGAATATTTTTTCGCATAGCCGCACCGCCACCGAACTCACCGACACCGGCGTCTCGGCCAGCCGCGTCTCCGCGCGGATGCGCTTGCCGACGGTCAGCGCGCGTTGAAACAGCATGTTCAGAATCTGGCCGGTCATCCCGTGTTGCCTCGAAATTTCGTACGCCTCCTTGACCTGCCCGAGAATCTGCGTTTCGCCCAGAACCTGCGCCTCCAGACCGCCGGCCACGGAAAAGAGATGCCGTACCGCGTCTTTTTCCTTGAAGGTCGTCAGGCGGCTGGACAGTTCCGGCGCGAACTCCGGCGCCCGGCGGCCAATCCATCCGGCGGCGTCACGGTCGGCCGGGGAATAAATTTCAAACCGGTTGCAGGTGGAAAGAATGACGGCTTCCTCGAGCCCGCAGGTTTCCCGCAGGTCCGCCAGCGCCTCCGGCAGGACCGAAGGCCGCAGATGAATCCGCTCGCGAAGCGACAGGTCCGCGGTGTGATGGGACACGCCGACACAAAGTAGTCGGACAGGAACGTCCTGGTGATTCGGGCTAGAACTGGTGTCGGCCACTGGAGATGAAATTCACGGCGAAAAAGGAAATCAGGCAGATCAGAAATCCCGCCACCACGATCGCCGAATACTGACGGCTCGTCAGACCCGCGCGCTTCCGCGCCGGAACCAGCATCGCATAGAGCGCAAACACAAATCCCGTCATCACGACCTTCGGCTCCGCCAGGACCGACCACGCCTCCCGGACCGCCCAGCAAAATCCGAACAGGATGCCGCCCCCAAGCGAGCCAAGGCCGATTCCGATCAGTCTCGGCTGCATCGTCTCCAGCATTTCGAGCGGCGGGAGGCGCAGGATCACGGCCTGGCGGCCCTTTTCCTTCAACCGCCGGTATTCCACCAGATAGCCGCAGGCCGCCAGCGCCGCAAGACAAAATGCCGCATAGGAGAAGACGGACAGGCCGATATGAATCGAGGTGACCCAGTCCCTGAGCGCCGGGCGGTCGACGGCCGGCGGCACGCTGGGAATGAGCCACGTGGGGAGAATGAAAAGCAGGGCTAGGAGCACTGTGAAAAAAGAGAGAATCTCAAACCGGTATCGCAAGAGCAGCGCTCCGTACAGAAGAACAATGCACCACGAAAAAAACATGAGGGCGTTCCGCAAATCGTACAGCGGAAACATCCCGCTCGCCGCGCCCAGCCGCACCAGCTCCGCGCCGTGCATTAGACCCGCCAGAATCAAAAACGTTTTGCCGAGCCGCGCGTTCTTCAGAAGCCCCTTGGCCCAGAGTGCGTGACCGGCCGCCGCGAGCGCATAACAGGCGCCTGCGGCCCAGAAGAGTTTCATGTCAGGTCTGTCCTCCCGCCAATTTCTTGAGCGCCGCCTTCCGGTCGCGCGGTGATCTTCGGGCAAGCCTCGCCAGCGCGCCGGTCTCGATGAGACGGGTCAATATCCGTTTCCGCCGCGCCGGGCTATCGACCGTCTTTTTCAGCAGCGTTCGAAGGTGCGCCAGCATCCGGAGTTCCTCCGGCACGCTGGACCCGATCGCCCGCTCCAGACGCTTGCGAAGATATTTTACATAACCCGGACTCTGTCCGCCGGAAAAAATAGCAACCTGCAGGCCTCCGCCCAGCTGCGCCACCGCCGGCACGTGCAGCGCGGACTTCGGCGTGTCCGCGCGGTTCACCCACAGCCCCCGCGCCGCCGCCCAGCGCTCGATCCGCTTATTGATCACAGGATCATCTGTGCAGGCGAACACCAGCGCTGGCCCGCCGGGCCGCGCGGTTGTGGCCGGCGAAAACCGCCGCCGTCGCCACACAATCCTTCCTGCGGCAGCCATCTTCCTTACTTCCGGCCGGACCTCCGGCGAAACCACCAGGACCTTCGCGCCGCACCGGCCGAGCATCCGGATTTTCCGCAATGCGACCGCGCCGCCGCCCACCACGAGCGCCGGGCGGCCTTCGACGTTCAATCCAACAGGCAACAGGTTCATGTCTGATCGATGCCCTTATACCTTATTTCGTGTTCACAGGCTGCTGGCGCCATGATACGAGAGAGCCATGACGAAGGTTCAGTCGGGGATCGTTCGATGGTCGGTCCGATGCATCGGGTTTGTGATTTTCGGGTACCTGCTTCACCGGATCGGTCCGGAGAATCTGTGGCGCGCGATCCGGGGCGTGCAGCCCGTTTATTTTCTTGCGGCCTTGCCCGTCTTTTTTTTCATGATCGGCGTGAAAACTCTCAAAATGCGGGCGCTCCTCCGGAGCCCCATCGGGTTCTCCGAACTGTTTGACCTCAACGCCTTCGGGTTCTCCATCGGGTCCATCACGCCGGGCCGGCTCGGCGAGTTTTCGAAAATCATTTTTCTCAACCGCCTCAATGTTCCGGTCGCTGAATCCTTCGCGGTGACGCTCGTGGACCGCATGTCGGATGTGGCGCTCATGCTGGTATGCGCGGTGGGCGGACTGTTCGTCTTCTTCGGCCCGCCGGCCGGCTGGCTCGGCGTGGCGGCGGTGGCGGCGGCGACGGCCGCGGCGGGGTCGCTCTGGTTTTCGGATCGCGTGCTTCGCAAACTGACGTGGGGGAAACTCCGGGAGCTGGTGACGCTCGAAGGCGCCACGATCCGGGCGTTTCTCGCGCGCGTGCCCCCCGGCGTGTGGGCCGCCGCCGCGGCCCTGACGGTCGCCTATCTTGGATTGTACTTTCTTCAAATGTGGATCCTGGCCAAAGGACTGAATCTGCCGATCACGTATGTCCAGACCACCATGGCGATCTCCGCCTCGGCTGTGCCGGCCATCCTGCCCATCAGCGTCTTCAACGTGGGCCCGCGGGACGCGGTCCTTGCCGCGATTTTCTCTCGAATGGGCTGGGGCGCGGAAAATGGCGTCGCGCTTTCCACGCTGATCCTCGCGCTCTTCCTGGTCAACGGCTGTTTTGGACTTCTCTTCGTTCCGCGCGAAACCCGGCCATGATATGCAGAAAAAAAATTCCCCCAATCCACGGTGAGGTGGATCGGGGGCCGCGACCGCTGCTGCGTGTGCTGTTGCGTCTGGTCTGCGTCTTGTTCCGCGGTTGGTATAAGTGTTCAAGGACGACCCTATGATAAAAAAAGAGGCCATCGAGTTTGCCCGCGTCGGGCATCCGTCCATGGCCCTCTTTGCCTATCCGTTAGGCTTGTATGATGGAGCGGGCTTTCGCCCGCCCGTACCAACTATCGGATGAAACGGATGGAAACTTTACCAAACGGAATGAGATTTCAGGTGGGCGTGGACATCGCCGAAGTGGACCGGATCGCTGCGTCCTTGAAAAAGTTCGGCGACCGGTTCAAGGAACGGAATTTCAGCCCGGCGGAAATCGCTTATTGCGACGCGAAGCGCCAGCCCGAAATGCACTACGCGGGCCGGTGGGCCGCCAAGGAGGCGTTCCTCAAGGCCGTCGGGATCGGCATCATGCGCGGGGTGCCCATGAGCGCGATGTCGATCACGGCGCCCGCCGGACGCACCCGCCCCGTCCTCACGGTGACCGCCGCAGCGGCGGCTGTGCTGAAGGCGCGCAAGGTCACTGCGTGGGACCTCAACATCACGCACAGCCGGACACTCGCCGTCGCCTGCGCGGTGGCGTTTTTTTCGGAGTGATCTGATGATGGAAATTCTCACCGCCGCCCAGATGCGCGAAGCGGATCGAGTCGCCATCGTTGAAATGAAAATCCCCGGGCTCCGCCTTATGGAATCCGCCGGCTTGGCGGTCGCGCGGGAGGCGGCGCGGATGGTCCGGAAAAAATCCGGCCGCATCGCTGTCCTATGCGGAAAAGGCAACAACGGCGGCGACGGCCTCGTCGCAGCGAGACTCCTCGCCCGGCAGGGCCGCCTGGTCTCCGCAGTTTTGCTGTCAAAAGACTTCTCGCCGGACGCGGCCACACAGTTTCGGCGTTTGCCCGGGCGCGTTGAGGTTGTCCGTGCCCACTCGCAGGCCTTGTGGAACCGCGCTTGCCGCCGCCTCGAAACTTGCGCGCTGGTGATCGATGCCATCTTCGGCACCGGCCTCGGCCATCCGCTGGGAGGGTTGATGAAACAGGTCGTCGACGATCTGAATCGCCTCTCGATTCCAGTTCTGGCGGTCGACATTCCGAGCGGCGTCGATGCCACGACGGGCAGAATTCTCGGCGCCGCCGTCCGCGCCTCGGTCACGGTCACCTTCGCCAGGCCCAAACTCGGCCACATCCTTTTCCCGGGCGCCGCGCACACCGGCCGGCGGGTCACGGCCGATATCGGGATTCCGGACACGGCGATCTCGCGGGCACGGCCCGACACGTATTTGATCGACCGGAATCTCGCCGCTCGACTCCTTCCGCCCAGACCCGACGACAGCCATAAGGGAACGTACGGCCGAAGCGTCATTCTGGCGGGATCGCGCGGCATGATCGGCGCGGCGGTCCTGGCGGCCGAGGCGGCCATGCGGATCGGATCGGGCCTGACCCGGCTCTGCGTGCCGGCCTCCGTCTACTCGATCGCGGCGCGCAAACTGCCGCCGGAAGCGATGTGCGCCCCAGTGTCGGAAAAATCGATTGCAAAATATTTGAATGACGCCACCGCCGTGCTGATCGGCCCCGGCCTCGGCCGCGACCCGCGGACCCTCCGATGGGTCGGGCGCGTCGCAAAATCGCTGAGACACGATCAACGATGCGTCCTGGATGCCGACGCACTCTTCGCACTCGCAGCCCTTCCGCCCGCCGCCGACACCGTCCTCACGCCCCACGCGGGTGAAATGGCAAGACTCATCGGAAAATCCCGCGCGGCAGTCGAGGCTGACAGCTGCGCGGTCGCGCGGAGTTTCGCGCGGCGATGCAGGCTGTCGGTAGTTCTCAAAGGCAGCCGGACAAAAATCGCCGACCGATACGGCGACGTTTACGTCAACCCCACCGGCAACGCAGCGCTCGCCAAAGGCGCCACCGGCGACGTCCTGGCCGGCCTCATCTGCGGCCTCGCGGCGCAGGGTCTCTCCGCCTTCGACGCCGCGCGCTTGGCCGTCTATCTGCACGGTCGCGCGGCCGACCTCGCGGTGGAACAGGGCCGGGACAAACGGACGTTTCTGGCGTCCGATATTTTCAAGTACTTGGACGCGGCGCTCCTCGAGCTTTCGGGCTGATCAGCTTCGAGCGAAGTTTCCGCACCTCACCCCGCAGCGCGCGTTCCGGATCGATGCCGCGTTGCGCCGCCGCAAGCGCCAGCGCCAGCAGGCGCCGGCCGATGGCCCGGGCGGAGAGCCGCCGTGCCGATCTTCGCTTTCGGACCAGTTTGAGCCGCGCCGCCTTTTCGTAGATGCGTTTCGCCTGATAAAGGGCCGGCAGATGAACGGGAACGCTCTCGATCGGATGGCGGCCGCGCCGTGCGGCTTTCATGGTTTCCCACTGGACCAGAATCTGGTCCGGCGTCATCCGCCGCCTCGACTTGAAGACGTGCGGGTGACGGGAAATGTATTTGGCCGCCGTGTCCCGGACCAGATCGCGATACGTCAGGCGCCCACGCGATTCGCACGCGTGAACGATCGACAGCAACAAAAAAAGCAGGTCGCCGAGTTCCTCGCCGGTGGCTGCGATCCGGCGCCGCTCGATCGCCTCCACCGCCTCGTGCGCCTCCTCGATGAGCAGCGGCGCCAGGCTCTCGGCCGTCTGCCGCCGGTCCCACGCGCATCCGTGCGGCCCGCGCAGAACGGTGATCAGCTTCCGGATTTTTTCCGCGTCATTCTTCAAACGCAAAATCGGCTGGGCGGTTGGCATCGTCGAGGGGGTGGTCAGGCCGTGACGGCCAGTTGCCCGCAGGCCGCGCTCACGTCCAGGCCCTGGCTCCACCGGATGTACGCCTGCAGTTCCGAATCCCAGAGAACTTTCTGAAACGCGAGGACCTGCTGCGGATCCGGCCGCTTGAAGTCCGAACCCGGAAATGGATTGAACGGAATGAGATTCACTTTGCACCGGATGCCGCTCAAGAGCCGCACCAGTTCCTTTGCCTGCGCTGTCTGGTCGGTCACGCCCGCCAGAAGCACATATTCAAACGTGACGGGCTTCCGCCGCGTTTTTCCGACCTCCCGCGCGGCTTCCAGGAGCGCCGCGAGGTCGTGCCGCTCGGCGACGCGCGGCATGAGGCCCAGCCGGAGTTTTGCGGACGGGGCGTTCAGGGAAATCGCGATGTTCACCGCGAAGCGCTCGGCCAGTTCCGTCAGGCGCGGCGCGACGCCGGCGGTCGACACGGTGATCCGCGCCGGCGATATCCCGAGCGCTTCCGGCGACGTCAGATTCGCCAGCGCCACGCACACGTTGTCAAAGTTCAGCAGCGGCTCGCCCATGCCCATGAAGACGATGTTGCTCAGCCGTTTTCCCCGCTCCTCCAGCCGAAGCAGGGCCAGAATCGCCTGTCCGAGGATTTCCGACGGCGCGAGGTTCCGTTTGAAGCCCATGGCGGCGGTCGCGCAAAACCGGCAGTCGAGCGCGCAGCCGGCCTGGCTCGACACGCACAGCGTCATCCGCTCGTCCGCCGGCATCAGCACGCTCTCGATCCGGTGCGGCTCCCCGGTTTTCTTGTCCACGGTCGCCAGCCGCAGCAGAAATTTTTCGGTCCCATCCTCCGCGGTGACCTGCCGCTCCACGGCCGGAAAGCCCACCTCCCATTCCTCCGCGATCCGCCGCCGCAGCGCCTCCGGCAGATTGCTCATCCGGCCCGGATCGGACACGCGCTTCGCGTAGATCCACTCGAAGACCTGCTTCGCGCGATACGCCGGCTCTGCATACTCGGCCATCCGGCCCGACAGCTCCTCCATCGTGACGTCGTAAATGTTCGGTTTGGACATGAATCCATCCTATCAGTACTTCCGGTTTCTGTAAAAAGCTCTTGCCCTTCCGCCCGGCCTGACATAGAGTCTGGGGTCAGGTGTCATTGAAACCAACGATCGTAAAGGAGGTTTGTCCATGAATGTCCGCCCCGTACAGGTGATCGCAGCGCTCCTGAGCGTCCTGTGCCTCGGCTTTATGACCGGCTCCCTGATTTATCTGCTCCTCACGACCGTGTTCCTTCCCGATCCGCAATCCCTCGAAAATATCGGATTGATCATTTATGACGAGGGTGGATCGATCGCGGCCATCGTCGGCCATTTCTTCATGATCACGGCCTTTGGGGTCGCCGCCGCCTACATCCTCGGACGCGAAACGGGCCGGTTCCTTGCAGAATCCGCCGGCACCCCCAATTGGAGCTACCGGCTGCTCGTGACCCTCACCGTCTACCTCTCCCGCTTCCCGGCGATCTTCATCGGGCTGGTCGGGTACTTCCTTCTCGTCATCCAGTTCGGCGCGCCTTGGACCTTGCCGACCCAGTGCCTCGTGTTTTTCCTGATGGTTCTGCCGACGGCCATCGACGTGTGCCGGATCGGAAAGGACGACCCCAAGGCCGTCGGGGACGGGGTGCTCCTCGGCACCATCCGCGTCTGGCTCGAATTCCTCGTCATGTTCTGGATCATCGCCTTCACGGCATACGATTACACCAAGCCCGATCCGGAAACCCATCGCTCGATCGCCGACTTTGTGTCCTCTGTCTGCGAAAGCGGCATCATGCCCAATAACCCGGTGAACGCGCTCATGGTCTCGCTCCTCGCCGTCAGCTCCATCACGGCCCTCATCAACTGGTTCTTCCGCAACTACGCGCTGAGACAGAAATAAGACTCTGCCACCCCTCCCGCCGCCGGCGGGAGAGGGTCGGGGTGAGGGTGGCCGATTGACAGAGGTTCGCCGGTACTTTTATACTGAATGTGTATATGACGAAGTCTCTCTCTTGCTCATTGTTCACCGTGATGGCTCTCTGTTTGGTCTGCGCGCCCGGCATTCCGGAAGCGCGGGCCGGTGCGGACGAGGACTACCAGACGGCCCTGACGTACCTGGATGACACCAGCAACCTCCACGTCGATTCGGCCCTGATCTACTTGCATTCCGCGCTCGCCTCCAGTCCCTCCCACGGCGCGGCCAACGTGTTCGCCGCCGTCCTCGAGTTCGCCCAGATGGTGGACGACCGCGCCCTCGTGGCCTACCGCAAGAGTTTCTCCAACAACGCCGACTCGGCGAGCTTGAGCGAGTACCTCTCGCGGCTCATCGGCCGGGAGGAGCATTTTGATTCGATGGTCGATTACCGCGACTACTCCTGGGGTTCCGACCCGGTGGCGTCGGATGTCCAGTCGATCCTCAACCACATTCTGGCCGACTCGATCCCTCACATCGAAAGCCACATCCTGACGGCGATCCAGACGAGCGCGGTTTTTGATTTCCCGAAGAACCTCATCGAAGAAGGCAAGCGAAGTGACACGTTCGAGATCGACAAGACCGAGCTCTACGCGCTCCATTCCGGGCTCCTCGCGATCAAGGCCCTTTTGGTGATCCTGACCTCCTACGATCTCGACGTCCGCGACACCCTTGACCGGATCCCCGACACTGTGAGCTGGGACGATTTCCGCGATTCCTACCCGAACCTGCTCGGCGGCAAGGGCGACTGGGACACGGCCTGGGCGGCCCTCCAGCAAATCGATACGAACCTCTATGAAGGTCTGACCTACCTCAATTCCGAAAGCGATTCGCAGGATTCGGATTTCATCCGCCGCATCTCCAACGCCGATACGGACAACGACCGTTACATCAACGACACCCACTTGAGCGACGCGCTCGACTGGCATTCCGACACCCTCCAGCGGCTCATCTACAAGGGTGATTCCCTCGCCGGTGACCCGGACGATGGCAACGAGGAACTGGACAGCTTCTATTTCGTCCCCAGCGCGCTCTTCGCCGCTCCCCCCGACCGGACGGATTTCGGGGGGCTGAGACTGGGCCCGCGCGGCCGGGGATTGGAATGGAACGACGAGGCGTGGATCGATCCGACCTTCGGGGGCATCTTCCCGCGCATGACGCTCGACAACCTTTTCCTGCACGCGTTTCACCCGGACACGTTTTTCATCATCTCTTCCGAACAACAGACGATTGATATCAACAGTCTCTTTCCATACTGGAACTGGACGCCTGAAATCATCGACCTCCGTTTCGACGCCGCCGCGCCCGTCACCCTCATCCGCCGCAACAGCTACTACGACACGCGGCTCTGGAAAATCGACATCACGCCCAAGACCACCGGGTTCCACGTCCGGCTGCTGTTCGATCGCTTCGACGACGAGGATTTCTTCCCGTGGGAAACTTATAAAATCCACCGGTTCGGCGATTTCTCCGGCCCGACGCTCCGTGTGGTGCCATGGTCGGCGAGCGGCGGCCAGGCCTCGGACGCGGGGTCGTCCGCGTCCGCGTTCGACGCGAAATTCACGTCCTTCAAAGTCGCCAACTCGTGGCTCACCTATGGCGCCGACACCCTCCAGATGTATGCCATGCGGAACGGCAAAGCCTTCTTTGACACGATCGCGTCTTCGACCATCATCCCCTCCTCCAATGACACGACTCTCGTGAGCGGCGCCGCCACTGAACTTGGCTGGTTCATCCCCGGTGCGCCCGCGACGCCGTCCGATTCGGTCCAGATCGTCGCAAATTACACGTGGCTTACCGGCGATACGGGTTCGCCGCTCTCCAGCGATTTCGTCGTGAAGGTCTCGAAACGCAAGATATTCACGGATACGCGGTATGGATTCTTTACCGATACGAACACGGATGTCCCGCTCAGCGGAGAGACGGTCACGTTCAGCGTGGTCGATTATCCTTCCGGCGCGACGGGGTTCGATCTCGATACAGAATCCGCCGTGACGAACTCGTCCGGCTACGCATACACGCGGCTGACGCTCGGAAACAAGCCCGGTGTCTACGTGGTGAAAGCGTCTCTCGTGGCGGCCAGCGGCGGCGCGGATGCCCTCATGTTCGGAGCGACAGCGGGGATCGCCTACTGGTATGGCGTGGCGGCCAAGACCGGCCCCTGGTTCATTTTCTCGCTCCCCCGGACACCTTCCAGCCTGGTTCCGTCCTCAGTCATCGAGTCGAGAACATTTTCCTCGGGTGACTGGAAGATGTACGAATACAATACGTCCGCCGGCGCATACGAAGTGCCGGCCGCGTTGGAGTTGGGCGCCGCCTACTGGCTGAAAACTCTCGATGAAGGTCTCATCGATCTGAGCGCCGCCTCATCGTTGAGCACGACGCAATATATCCCGCTCGCCGCCGGCTGGAATATGGTTGGAATTCCGTTTGAGCAGGCGTATTCGACAAGGAACCTGTTCGTGCAAACAGCGGCCGGCAATACCGTATCCATCGATACGGCCATCGACAGCGGGATTCTGGAGCGTTACTTTCACTCTTGGGATGGTTCCACCTATGACAAATGCCCCGACGAGACCTTTGACCGGTCTGGCTGCTACTTTTATCCCTACGAAGGTCAGTGGGTCTACGCCGCCCAAGCCTGCACCTTGGTCGCGCCGCCGGTCTCTACGGCGGCATTCACCGGGCCGCGGATCACCAGCGCCACCTATCGGGCGCCCAACTTTTCGGCAGGCATGGGCCGGTCGGCAAAACTGCTCTCAAGCGCGCCGCTGGCGCCCAAGAAAAGCGATGACTGGACCGTCCAGCTCATCGCGCGGAGCGGATCGTATTCGGACATGTCCAACGCCATAGGCGTCCGGCCGACTTCGGTGGAACCGATCCGCAAGGCGCCCAAACCTCCGGCCGGGGTACATCTGGCGATACGGTCGGCGGGGACCGGCTACTCGTCGCTCTTCGCTTCGCCCGCCGATCCGCGCGAATGGGAGTTCGATGTTACGTCCACGTCGGCCGGCGTGGTCCACGTCAGCGCGGCGAACATCGAGTCCGTCCCGGACGACGTGCCGCTGACCCTCATGGATCAGTCGACCGGCCACAAGGTTGATCTGCGGCAAAGCGCGTCCTATTCGTATTTCTCCGGCGCCGCCGAATCGCGTTCGTTCCTCCTGTCGACCGGCGGGTTTAGCGTCCTTGATAAGCTCGCCTATCCCGCCGCGTGCGTCGTCCGGCGCGCGGTCGGATTTGACGGCGCCGTCACGGAGTTGCTCCGGCGGTGGCGCGACGGCTGGCTCGCAAACTCCTTCGGCCGGCGCCTCACGCGTACCTATTACGGCTGGTTTGGGTCTCCGCTGCCATGACCGCCTTGCGAATTTCTCTATGGATGTTTCTCCTGTTATCCCTGACCTGTTATCCATTGCCGTCGTATGCCCAGCAGTCCGAAGAGGAGGCGCGCGTCGGGATGGTCGAGTCGGTCGAGGAGATGCGCTACACGGAGGAACTGACCGCCACCGCGTTCCGCGCGCGGCGCGACAAACTCGGCTGGTTGTTCGATTACGGATACACCGCCGGCTTTTCCTACACCGCCGCTGAGGAGGGCGACCGCGACCGGACCTCGCAGGACGATCCGGACCACACGTGGGACCACGAGTTCAATATCTTCGGCGCGGTCGCGAGCGTCGACCGCAAGGCCAAGGTTTATGCGCGCGCGAAAACGGTCTACACCGACAACGCCAAGATTTCGCCCACCACGCGGGAGTCGGACGTCGACCAGCCGAAAATCGACATGATGTATTACGAGCGCGTCTTCAAGGGGCAGCGCCTCAAACACACGCTGACGGTCGGCCGGCAGTTCTACAAGTTCGGCCGCGGGATCGCCTACGGCCTGACCGCCGACGGGTTTTTGTGGGAGTCGAAGGGCCGGAAAATGCAGATCAACGCGATGTTTTCGCGGCAAAAACCCGGCGACAACAATATTGACAACCTCGCGCCCGGATCGGGACGCACCAAACGATGGTTTTTCGGCGGCGAGTACAAACACAAATTCAAAGGATGGCTCAAGCTCGACGTGTTCGGGCTCATGAACATCGACCGCAACACCGAAGAAGCCTACGCGCCCGCCGCCGGACTCGTCCAGCGCAGCCAGTTCGATTCCCGGTATTTCGGGCTGGGGCTGGATGGGACGTTTTTCTCCAAACTCAATTACTGGTGGGAATACATCGTCGTTCAGGGAAAAACCTACAATGCCGCCCTGGCCGCCGCCGCGGCGTCCAAGGTCAGCGTGAACGCGGACGCGCTCGATTTCGGTCTCCGCTATCTCTTCGGCGGCGACCTCGCGCCCACGCTCTTCACCGAATACGCCTTCGGCAGCGGCGATGCCGACCGCGGAAATAATGTCACCTCCTCCAGTTTCGGATCGCAGTTCGGCAAGGACTCGGTGTTCCGGTCGTTTGGCGGCCTGCCCATGGGTCACGCGCTGGCCCCAAGCCTTGCCAATATCCGCATCGGCAAAATCGGCGGTAGCGTCCAGCCCTTCGGCCGGATGGCCTCGGCGCGGTGGAATGATATGACCCTCAACTTGACCGCCTACACCTACTGGGCCGACGCCCCGGGCGGCCCGACGTCCGACGGAGGGAAGATTTTTCCGACGGTGGCGTCGGAAGCCTCGGACGATGTCGGCGACGAATATGACCTCACGGTCTCATGGAAATTCTTTAACGACGTCAACTACCAGCTCAAATGGGGCGTCTTCATGCCGGGCCCCGCCTACGGCGGCAATCGCGCGCATGAAGAGTACATGAAACTGAAAGTGTCGTTCGACTTATGAGGACGATCGTAATTATTCTCCTCCTCCTGACCTCCGGTCTCACCGGCTGGGCGCAGAGCGAAAACGATTTTTACCGGGACATGATCAAAAAACCGGTCGCGTCCAAGGAGGACCTGGTCCGGGCCGTGGCGAGATTCCGGGGATACCGCGGGCCGGACATGGCGCAGGAGGAGGCGCAGCACCTCCTGAACCAGGGCGTGCGGTTCAGGAAGAGCATCATGAAGGCCATTCGCGCGCCGGTCACGAAGGGCGAGGCTGTCAACCTGTTTTTGAACGCGATGGACTCCGCCGCCGACCAGCGCGGCCTCATGGGCCGGCTGTTCACCCGGAGCGTCCGCTACGCCGCGCGTGACGGGATGGCGCAGAAGTTGCTCCCGTCGGGCAGCTACGCGCACGAATTCATGAGCGGCGCCGAGCTTTTGGCCATGCTCGGCCGCGCGGTCGAACAAGCGCAGAAGAAGGGAGGCGCCGCGCCATGAGAACGCTCCGCAGGGTTTCACTGGTTGTCCTCTGTTGCCTGACTCATCCCGCTCACGCGGCCGAACAGAAAACCGCGCTGATCGGCACGATCGCCGAATCGGCCGGCGCCGTCGAGGTGCTCAAACGCGGCAGCACGGAATGGGTCCGCGTGACGGTCGGCACAAAAGTCGGCACGGGGGACCAGATCAACACGGGGATCGATGGCCGGGCCGTTTTGAAATTCGACAACAGCGCAACCGAAATCCGGCCGCTCACACAATTCGTCGTCGGGCGCGCCATGCAGGACGACAAGGAATTCACCACCGAGATGTTCCTGCAGGTCGGCAAGCTCGTGAATTCGGTGGACAAGGAGAGCGGCAAGAAGAACAAATTCACGGTGACGACGCCCACGGCCGTCGCGGGGATCCGCGGCACTCAGCAGGAAATCGGATTCGGCGAGGGATTCGGCACGGAATGCAAGATTGAGGACGGCGAAGGTTACATGGCGCCCGTTCAGGCCGAAAAGTTGCCGCCGGCCGTGCAGATGGCCCTCGGCGTCGGGCCGGCCGCCGCAGCGGCGCCGGCGGGTCTTGCCGCCGGAGGCGAACCCAGGGCGGAAGCCGGAGCGCCGGGCGCCGGCGGTCCGCCTGGTGCGGGCGGCGCCGTCTCAGAAGCCGCAACAGGCGCGGCCGGCGGTGGACAGGCAACGGCCGAAGCGGTCGCTGCGGCGCTCGACAATTGGCTGCAGGCTTCCTTTGACGACAAGGTTGCCGGTGAAGAGGGCGGCGCCGAAGAAGCGCCTGCCGAGGAGATTCCGCTGGAGGAGGCGCAAGGCGGAGAAGAAATTGTGATCGGCGACGGTGAGGAGGCTGGAGTCAGAGATCCGGACGATGTCGAGGGTAACGTGGACCCGCTGGACGTCATCCTCGTGCAATCTGTGACCAACATCACCTCGGCCGCCGCGTCCGAGGCCGAACAGGAAGCCGCGCTGATCTCAACGGAAGTCTCCGATGTGCCGGCGTCCGAAACCGCACTGGACGAGGCCGAAAAAGCCGCCGAGGAGGTCGCAAAGGACGTCGGTCAGACGACGGGCGACGGAACGACCACAGCGGAACTGGAGGATCTTTTCGGCAACCCGCCCGCTCACCCAACAAATTAGCTTACAGCTATTCCTCCTCCGACCGCAATTTCTCCAGTACCGAAAAATCCTCCAGCGTCGTCGTGTCGCCCCGCACTTCGCCTTGCGTGGCGAGTTCCCGCAGAAGCCGCCGCATGATTTTGCCGCTGCGCGTTTTCGGCAGCGCGTCCGTGAACCGGATGTCGTCGGGCTTGGCGATGCTGCCGATTTCTTTTCCCACATGCGCCTTGAGCTGGTCCTTGAGTTCCGGCGTCGCCGTCTGCCCGCCCTTGAGCGTGACGAACGCGACGATGGCGGACCCTTTCAGATCGTCCGGCCGGCCGACCACCGCGGATTCGGCGACGGACTCGTGCAAGACCAGCGCACTCTCGATCTCCGCCGTGCCCAGCCGGTGGCCCGCTACGTTGATGACATCGTCCACGCGGCCCATCACCCAATAGTATCCGTCCTTGTCACGCCGCGCGCCGTCGCCCGTGAAATAGATGCCGTCAAAATCGCCGTAATACTGTTTCTTGTACCGCTCCGGATCACCCCAAATCCCTCGCAGCATCCCCGGCCACGGCCGTTTCAGCACCAGATATCCGCCCTCGTTCGGCTTGCAGACCGTCCCGTCTTTATGGACCACGTCCGGCACGATGCCCGGAAACGGCCGCGTGGCCGAGCCCGGTTTCGTCGGCGTCGCGCCCGGCAGCGGGCTGATCAGAATCGCGCCCGTCTCCGTCTGCCACCACGTGTCCACGATCGGACACCGGCCGCCGCCAATCACGCGGTGGTACCACATCCACGCCTCGGGATTGATCGGCTCGCCGACCGTTCCCAGCAGGCGCAGCGAGGACAGATCATGTTTTTTCGGATGGTCGTCCCCCCACTTGATGAACGCGCGGATGGCGGTCGGCGCCGTGTAGAATATGTTGATTCGGTGGCGATCGATCATGTCCCAGAACCGGTCCGGACCCGGATGGTTCGGCGCGCCTTCGTACATGAACGTCGTCGCCCCGTTGGCCAGCGGGCCGTACACGACGTAGCTGTGGCCGGTGACCCAGCCGATGTCGGCCGTGCACCAGAACGTGTCCTCGTCCTTGAGATCAAAGATCCATTTGCAGGTCAGTGACACCTGCGTCAGATATCCGCCGGTCGAATGATAAATGCCTTTGGGTTTTCCGGTTGTGCCTGATGTGTACAGAATAAACAGCGGATGCTCCGAATCGAGTTCCTCCGCGCGGCACGAGAATTTCCCGCGCGCCGCCAGCTCCACGATCCGCTCGTGCAGCCACACGTCCCGGCCCGGCGCCATCGACACCGGTGTGCCCGTTCGCCGCACGACCAGAACGTGCCGCACGATCGACACGCCCTTCAACGACTCGTCGACGTTCACCTTGAGCGGAACGATCCCGCCGCGCCGGTACCCGCCGTCGGACGTGATCACGCAGGTGGCGCCCGCGTCCAGGATACGGTCCTTCAGCGCCTGCGCCGAAAAGCCGCCGAACACCACGCTGTGCGGCGCGCCGATCCGCGCGCACGCCAGCATCGCAATCGCGGCCTCCGGAATCATCGGCAGATAAATTGCCACGCGGTCGCCCGGTTTCACGCCCAGCGATTTCAAGACGCACGCGAAACGGATCACCTCGTGATAGAGTTGCTGGTATGTGAGCGTCCGCTGGTCGCCCGGCTCGCCCTCCCACACGATCGCGGCCTTGTTCCGGCGCCACGTCGAAAGATGCCGGTCGAGACAGTTGTACGATACGTTCAGCTTCCCGCCCACGAACCACTTCGCGTCCGGAGCGTTCCACACCAGCGCTTTCGACCACGGCTTGAACCACACCAGTTCCTTCGCGGCCTTCGCCCAAAATCCTCCGGGGTTCCGATAGGCTTGGCGATACATTTTTTCGTAGGTGACCATGCTCTTGATGTGCGCGCGTTTCTGAAACCCTTTGGGTGGCCTAAACACCCGGCCCTCTTTTTGAACGGAGGTGATGCCGGCGACTGTCATTTCAGGCCCGCCGCTTGCGACTCGACCGCCGCCACCGCCGCCTCCTCCGCCGCCTTCACCTGCGCCTCCGTGCCCGACATCCACAACCGCCCGTAGACGCCGCGCACCCGCGCGTCGATCAGCCGGATCGACCCGATCGCCTTCTCGGCTGCGTTCGCCGCCAGCACGCTGTTCACCGCCGGCTGGACCTCGAGAATAAACAGGGATTCACCCGCCACGATCATGTTCCCGTACCGGTCCCGGTTCAGGACCTGCGCGTGATAGGGATTGATGCCGGTGATGATCTGGCTGGTGAGGATTTTCGGCTTGAGGACGTCCTTCAGGGTGAGCCGGTAGTGGTCCAGCACCTTTTGCGCGGAATTTCGGACCTCCTCCTGCGAGTACGAGTGAAACTCCAGGATCCCGAACTCGCGCTCCTCAATCAGCGTCGCCGGCCGGACCTCCGTCTGCTTGAGCGCAATGTCCGCCACCCGGTTGATCTCCACGCCGGGGATGACCTCGATCCACTGCGAGGCCATCCCCTCCACCGGGATGTCCCCCACGGCGGTCTTGGCCATGAGCGTCGCCAGTTGCGGCTGCAATCGGTCCAGATACACGTACGATCGGAGTTCCATCTGAAGCCGCCAAACTAATATAGGGCGGCTCAAAATGAAAGATCATACTCCTCAAAAGGAAAGCATACCGGCGTCAGTTGAACAAATATTTCAAAATATCGCCGACCCGCGCGGACCACGCGCGCTCCGAATGATCCGCGCCCTCCGCGACGAACTCCATGAAGTCCCGGCCGCGCGCGTATCCCTTTTTCTCGAGAAGACTGCCGAGCCGCCGGAGCGTGTCGACGTTGAATTCCGGATGGCCGCCCTCGGCGGTGCCCATATCGATCCACAGCCGGGAAATTTTCGGAGGCCGCTGCGACCGCTCGATCCGCCGGAAAATCTCGCCGTCGGCCCACCAGAGCGCCGGGGAGACGACGCCGGCGCGGGAAAAAACGTCCGACCTCTCCCACGCCAGGCGCAGCGACAGAAGCCCGCCAAGGGACGATCCCATGACCGCCGTGTGCTCGCGGCCGCGCTTCGTCCGGTAGACGCGGTCGATGTATGGCTTGACTTCCTCGATCAGAAACTTCTCGTACAACCGCCCGCGCCCGCCCTGCCCGTGTCCGGTGTCGACGGCGGTCGTGTATTCGCTCATCCGGTCGTCGCTGTTCCAGACGGCGACGACGATCACCGGCGGAATTTCGCCGCTCTCGATCAACTCTTGGCACCGCTCGTCGATCCCCCACTCGACGCCGATGACCGACGAATGAGCGTCAAAGGCGTTCTGGCCGTCGTGAACGTACAGCACCGGGTATCGGGCCTTCGACGTCTCGTATCCGGGCGGCAGATACACGGCGATCGTCCGCTCGTTGCCGAGATGCCGGGAGCCGAACCGCTCGTGAAACCGGATGTCTCCTGTCAACGTCGACGCCGGGCGCGGAGCCGCGTCGGCCCAAGCGGCCACGTCGGCGCGCACAACAACGCCGTCCCTGCCGTGTTCGCTTGCCGCCGGGACGACAAAAAGACGGTTTGGAATATCCTCGTAGGCGGAGTCCTTCTCAACCGTCGACCACGATCCCCGCGTGATCTTGTACTCCAGGACCGACCCCGCCGGCAGCCGCGCGACGCCGACCGCCAGATCGTGCCCGTTCCGATCGAGCGCCATCCCGTCCGGCCTCCACGCGCCCGCTTCCTTCAGATTGCCCGAAAGGTAGATCGTGTCCGGGGAAGATACGGCCGGAAACCGGACCTCGAACCGGACAGCGACCCGCGCCTCCGCAGCAGCCTTCCGGTTCTCCACTTTCCTCGTCCTTGTTGTTTTGCTCGACACGCTTACCCCTCCCGCCAACAGGACGGCCAAGGCCGCCCCAAGAATGATGTGGACCATAAGAAGGGCATCGAATCACAGACCAAAAGAGGGATCAACCGTTTACGTGTCGCCGGAAGGTGTCACAGGTGCTTATTCAGAAACTCGATGACATCTGTTTTTCAGCGGCCTGTTATGGCGCGGAATTTGGTACACTGGCCGCCAATGAAAATGTCCCGGAGGTTGCGGCTGGTCTTTGTGATTCTGCTTGCGGCTGTGGCGGTGGTCATTGCGGTGGCTTGTATGTGGGGTCCCCGGTGGGCGATCGAGTATCTGAACCGGCCGGACACGGATCTCAGGCGGAAGATTTCCGAAACGCTGTCCGGCGCGCTCGGCGAGCCCGTGCGGCTGGCGTTCACGGTATCGGATGCGCGGCTCACACCCGCGTTCAAGATTGAAATTGAGCTTTCGCCTGTCGAAATATCCTCCCCAACCTTTGACCGGCTGGGCGGCCGGATTGACGCCGCTTTCTTTGAAATACCGCTGATCGAATGCATTCTCCACCGCACGGCGCGGGTCGACCGGGTGCGCGTGCATGCGCCGTTTCTTCGGATCAGTCCGGAACCGAACGGTTCATGGCCCTTCCAAACACGTCCCGGATCCGTCCACGACAACACCCCGCCGAAGACAGCGGTGGCCCCTTCGAACCGGCCTCCGCCGGGATTGCCGGAAATGGAATTGCGGATCGATTCGGCGATGGTGCGATTTCGGGCGCCTCCGGAAAATTCGGACTGGCACCATCTCCAACACATCAATGTCCAAATCCTCCCGGCGCAGAAACCCGGCGTATTCCTTCTGGACGGCCGCATTCGTTCCATCAATGGCTACCCCGCCGGCCTCGCCTTTCGCGCCGGCCCTGACCTCGCACGGCCGGGCGCATGGAAGGGTCATATCGAGGCCGAGCAGATCGTCCTGAAAGAAAACGTCCGATTGTCGGGAAATGCGGACATCCAGGTCGACCTGCATAACGTGTCGGACAATCTCAAAACGATGTCGGGGTCCGTGTCACTCTCCGGAACCTCCGTGCGCGTGATCGGCCTGCCGACCTTCAGCGCGCTCGCGCATACCCTGAACGACATCGCGGACGCGCTCGGAAAAATCCTCGAAGGCCGATGGATCGCGTCGCTCTCGGACCTCCTGGACCGCGTCACGCGGTCGAAACAGACCCTGGTCACGGAACAGGGAACAACGGCGTTCGACCGCGTGGTCGCGGAGGCGCGAATCGCCGATGGCCGGGCGCAAATCGACCGCGCGCGCTTTGAAAACGCCGAGATGGACATCTCCGCCGAGGGATCCGTCGGACTGGAAAAAGGGGAAATGGATCTCACCACCCGGATCACCTTCCGGGCGCCGGCGCTGCAGAAGGTCGAATCGCGCCTCGCGCGCGCCGCCCTCGCGCGGGGATTCGTCCTTCACATCCGCGGGACCCTCGACCGTCCGGTATTCGACAAGGAGTCCGTCCTCAAACCGTTTTTGCGCGAAGCGAAAGAGAAAATTCTGAATGGAAAGGTGGGCGATTTCCTCTTCAAAAAGTTGGGCGTGCGCCGTTCAGGGAACGATGTCCAGCAATAACCCGACGTTGAGCGCGAACCCCGTGGCCGCGATCGCCTTTCCGTACGCGTCCGCCAGCCGGTCGTACCGGCCGCCCGAGGCGATCGGCTGGCCGATCCGGCGCGCATAGGCTTCAAAGACGGCGCCGGTGTAATAGTCGAGGGATTGAACCACGCCGAGATCCACGGTGGCGCGCTCGCCCAGGCCGCCCTTCGATTCCGGCACGGCCAGCGATTCGTAGACGCGACGCAGGGTCCCCAGACCCTCACGGCTTCGATCGCTCTCCACCCTTGACTCGGCGAGTCCGAATACTTCCCGGCCGCCAAACCACGATGGCATCGATTCGAGCGCGCGCATCTTGGGATCCGGCAGACCCGATTTTCCAAGCGCCATTTTGAGTGCGCCGGAATCCTTGCGGTGAATCGCCTCCCGAATGTCGGCCAGCACGTCCGCGGGAATTTGCGTGCCGTCCACGATGCCCTTGAAGACCTCGACGGTGCCGAGATCCACGTGAAAGTCCGACAGGCCGACGGCCCGGAGGGTCCGGGCGAGGACCCGGACGATCTCGATGTCGGTCTCCACGCCGCTTCCGCCGAGAATCTCCGCGCCGATCTGCGCGACCTCCACGATGCCGCCGGTCAGTTTCTGCCGGCGAAACACGACGCCCGTGTAGAAAAGCCGGGCCGGCAGCTCGAAGGATTCCTGCGTGGCGATGAACCGGATGAGCGAGGCGGTGTGATCGTACCGGAGACCCAGGAGCCGGCCGTCGGGCGCGACGAATTTGCAGCGGTCGTCCGCGCCGCCGGCCGCATCCTCTGCAGGCGCGTATTCCAGCGTCGGCAGCTCAATCGGAGAAAATCCGGCCTCCGACAAACTCGTAGACGCGGCGCGCTCGATTTTCTGTTTCTTGATCGCCAGCGCCGGCGGAAGGCACAAGCCTCCCTCGGGCCAGCCCAACCCGTTGGCCATCTAGTTGACGACGTTGATCGCGCGGTTGGATTTGAAAAATTCGATGATCTGGCTCGACAGCATCTCCGCGCAGGTGTCCTGGGACTCGCCCGTGGCCGCGCCGATGTGCGGCGTCAGGATCAGCCGCTCGTCCTCCAAAAGCGCCTTGTAGGCGGGCGGCTCCTCCGAGTAGACGTCGAGGGCGGCGCCGGCGACCTTGCCGTCGTGCAGGTATCGCATGAGGGCCTTTTCATCGAGTATGCCGCCGCGCGCGGCGTTGATGATCCGGACGCCCGGTTTCATGAGGTCGAAGGCCTCATGGCTGACCATCCCGCGGGTTTCGTCGGTGAGAGGCGTGTGAATGGAGATGAAATCGGACCGGCGATAAATATCCTCCGGCGTTTTGACCGGCTCGCAAACCGACCGCAGGGTCTTTTCGTCCAGATACGGATCGTATCCGAGGATCGACATCCCGAACGCCTTCGCGCGCCGCGCAACTTCCGCGCCGATCCGGCCGACCCCAAGCAACCCGAGGACCTTGCCCTTGAGCTCGATCCCCTTCAGCGTCTTTTTCTCCCACTGGCCCGACTTCATCGACCGGTCGGCCTTCGGGATCTGGCGCGCGAGCGCCAGCATGAATCCCAGGGTCAGCTCCACCACGGCGTTGGCGTTGCCGCCGGGCGTGTTCATGACCTTGACCTTCGCGGCGGTCGCGGCCTTCACGTCGATGTTGTCGACCCCGACGCCGGCCCGGCCCACGAGCTTCAGGCCGCCGGCCGACACGAACACGGGCTGGGTGACCGTGGTGGAACTGCGGACCACGAGGCACTCGACCGGGCGCGCGCGCAACCTGTCAATCAGGTCGTTCTCCTTGAGGGCCGGCGTCTCCTCGATTTCAAAGCCCGCCTCGGCCAGCATCGTGACGGCTTTTTTCGCCACGCCGTCGCACAAGAGTGCCTTGGTCGCCATCACGGTTTCTCCTCGATGACCTTCATCGCCGCTCCCATGCCCGCTCCGATGTCGACCCGGTGGCCCAGCCGGCCCAGCCCCATGCCGAGGGCGCCCAACGCGGCCAGGCCGTCGAAGGGATCCATGTATCCCATGTGCGCGATCCGGACCACCTTGCCTTTGATGGCGTCCTGCCCGCCGGCCACGGTGATCCCGAAATCGGTTTCGAACATCTTCTTCAGTTTCCCGCCGTCCACGCCCGCCGGGACGTTCACGGCCGTTGCGACGTCCACTGGGCGCTTCGCGAACAGCGTCAGGCCCATCGCCCCGACCCCCTCGCGCATCGCGCGGCCGAGGCGCTGGTGTCGCTCAAAAATCGCATCCATGCCCTCGGCCACCATCCGGTCCAGCGCGGCCTTCAGCGCAAAGATGAGCGACACGGCCGGCGTGTAGGGCGTCGTGTCCTTGGCGATGTTCTTGTGGTGCTTGTCAAACGAAAAATAATACTTGGGCAGATTCGATTCCTTGACCTTCGCCCACGCGCGGTCGGATACCGACGCCATGGCGAGGCCGGGCGGAATCATGAGCGCCTTCTGCGAACCCGCGATGACCACGTCCACCTGCCACTCGTCCGTGCGGCATTCCTGGCCGCCAAGCCCGGAAATGCCGTCCACGACGAGCACGGTGTCGGTCGCGCGCGTGATCGCGCCGAGGTCCCGGATCGGATGCGCGACGCAGGTCGATGTTTCGGACAGCGTCGTGAACACGGCGCTCGTCTGGGGCTTCGCCTTCAGATGCTTCTCCACCAGCGCCGGATCAACGGCCTCACCCCACGGAACGTCGATGACGTCCGTCGGCACGCCGTAGGCCTTCGTGATCTCGCCCCAGCGCTCCCCGAATTTCCCGCCGCGGATCACCAGCGCCGGCCGGTCGGTCCGGCAGAGGTTCGCGACGGCGGCCTCCATGGCGCCGGTACCGGAACTGGTAAAGAGCAGGACCGGCGATTTCGTCAGGAACACCGTCTTCAACTGTTCGAACACCTGCTTGAGTACTGCGTTAAACTCGTCTGTCCGGTGATGAATCATGGGCCGGGCCGACGCCAGAAGCGCGTCTTCCAAAACGGGCGTGGGTCCGGGCGCGAGCAATCTTCGTTTGTAGAACATGTCCTTGGCCTCCTTATCAGTCCTTTATGGTTTCAACTCAGTGCGCCGCGTGCAGCGGAATCGCGCCGCGCGCGGGTTCGGCCTCGGGGGATACCGTGCGGCTCGGACGATCGGTCCCGCCGGTGGCTGGAAACAATAGCGTCATCGCCTCCGAAATACTTTCCACGTAGCGCAATTTCAATCCCTGTATTTCGTTGGCCGGTATTTCGCTCACCTGCGCCTCGTTTTCCTTCGGCAGTATCACCTCTTCCATTCCATATCGTTGCGCCGCCAGAAGCTTGGACCGAAGTCCCCCCACGGGCAGAACGCGGCCGCGCAGCGTGATTTCTCCGGTCATGGCCACGGCCGGCCTGACCGGCCGGCCCAGGAGGGCCGAGAGGAGCGCGGCGGCGAGGGTGATGCCGGCGGACGGGCCGTCTTTTGGAATCGCTCCCTCGGCCACATGGATGTGGAAATCATTTTTTCGGAATACTTCCGGCATAAGTCCGAGTTGCCCGCACATGCTCCGTGCAAACGTCAGCGCGGCCTGCCCCGACTCTTTCATTACTTCGCCCAACCGCCCGGTCAGAATCAGCGTTCCCCGGCCCGGCACCAGCGCGGCCTCGACCAGGAGTACGTCGCCGCCGAGTTCCGTCCACGCGAGGCCCGCCGCTGCGCCGGCTTCCATCCGCGCTGAAAGGAGCGTCCGCTTTTCGTGCACCTGCGGCACGCCCAGGATTTTCTGCAGGTGTCCCGCCTGAACCGCGCGCGGCCCCTTGCGGCCCTCGGCCACGCGTTTTGCGCTCTGCCGCAGAACCTTGCCGATGTTCCGCTCGAGGTCCCGGACGCCGGCTTCGTTGGTGTACCGCCGGACGATGACGCGGATCGCGGCGTCGGCGATCCGGACGGGCGTCGATTCAAGTCCATTTTCGCGCATTTGCTTCGGCAGGAGAAACTGCCTGGCGATTTGAAGTTTCTCCGGTTCGGTGTAGCCCGGCAGATCGATCACTTCCATCCGGTCCAGCAGCGGATACGGGATCGCGAAGCGGACGTTTGCCGTCGTGATGAACAGGCACTCGGACAGGTCAAAGCCGAGTTCGAGATAGTGGTCGACAAAATGGTGGTTCTGTTCCGGATCGAGTACCTCGAGGAGCGCCGAGGAGGGATCGCCGCGGAAATCCACGCTCATCTTGTCGACCTCGTCCAGGAGAAATACCGGGTTTTTCGATTTGGCCTTCGCCAGAAGCTGCAGGATGCGCCCTGGCAGGGCGCCGATGTACGTCCGGCGGTGGCCCCGGATCTCCGCCTCGTCCCGCACGCCGCCCAGGGACATCCGCACAAACTCCCGGCCCAGGGCGCGAGCAATCGACCGGCCCAGGCTTGTCTTGCCGACGCCGGGCGGGCCGACGAAACAGAGGATAGGCCCTTTGATTTTCCCCGCGAGCTTGCAGACCGCGAGGTACTCCAGAATCCGCTCCTTGGGTTTCTCCAGCCCGTAATGGTCCTCGTCCAGGATTTTTTTCGCCCGCCGCACGTCATGAACGTCGGTCGTCCGCCGGTTCCATGGTAGGTCCGTCAGCCACGTGAGGTACGATCGCGCGACGGTGGCCTCGGGCGTCAGCGACGGCATCTTCTCGAGCCGGCCCAGCTCCTTTTCGGCCTTCTCCCGCGCCTCGTCCGGCATCTCCGCCTTGCGGATCGCCTCCCGGATCGCGTCGAATTCTTCCCGACTGTCCGGCTTGCCCAGTTCCCGCTGGATCGCCTTGACCTGCTCGTTCAGATAATACTCGCGCTGCAGCGTCTCCATCTGCTTGCGGACCCGCGACCGGATTTTGTTCTCAAGGTTCGCGATCTCGATCTCGCGCTCAAGAATCTCTGACAGGGAAAACAGCCGGGCGGGAACGGCGGTCTCGTCCAGGAATTTCTGGCGGATGTCCGTGTGGACCGCAAGGTGCGCCGCGACGGCGTCGGCGAGCTTGTCCGGATCCTCCAGATGCAGAATGGCCATCGCCGCCTCGGCGGGCAACTTCTGCGTCAGTTTGATGTATTCCTCAAACCGGTGCCGAACGTTTCGCGCGAGCGCCTCCAGCTCCTCCATCGGCGCGTCGCCCGGCGTGGTCTCGATGGGCTGGACGTGGGCCGTGAGATGATCGCGCCCGGCGGCGACTTTCTCGATCCGCGCCCGCTGGAGGCCCTCCACCAGCACCTTGAGCGTGCCGTCCGGAAGCCGCGTTACCTGGGAAATTTCGACGATGCAGCCGGTGTCATGCAGGTGTTCCCGCTTCGGATCCTGAATGTCGGAATTCTTCTGCGCGACGACGAACAGCCGGTTCCTTTTTCCGGCCGACTCCACCGCCCCCACCGACCCCGCCCGGCCGACAAACAACGGCACCGACATCCCCGGGAACACCACCATGTCCCGAAGCGGCAGGCAGGGCAACAGGAGTACGGCCTTCTGGGTCTGCGAATCCGACGTCATCACTCCAACCTCCGGGAGGACTCGCTCGTGCGGCCCTCACAAACGGCGAGTCTCTCTCAGGCGCGGCGAAAACACAATAGAGATCACCCGCCGTCGCCGAGCATGCGGATGAGCGCCGCGGAGAGTTCATCGACGGGCGACGGCTTCGGGACGAAGGTCGTCGCGGCGTAAGTCTCGGCGTGGAGGTGGTCCTCCGGCTCGCCGTAGACGACCAGCGGCGCGGGGTAGTGGCGGGACTTTTTGATGAACCGGATGAGATCCATGCCGTTGATGTCGGAGGCGGTATGGCCGAAGTCGGCATCGAGAATGACGGCGTCGGGCCTTTCCGACGAGAAAAAGTCTACGGCGCTATGCCACGTGAAGGCCTGCAGGACGCGGCAGCCGTCCGTTTCCAGGCGCGCCTTGAGGGTTTTCTGTAACGCGTCCTCTTCGGCGACGACCAGGATTTTCGGAGACTGCCGCGGCACCATTTCACACGCCTCCATCCATCACTTCTTGGGCGCTTCGACCATGATCAGGCGCGAATACCCGTCACTGTAAACATCCACGGCCGCCGCTCGGTCGATCTTGAGGCCGTTCACCCACTTCACGAAGTCTTCGCCGGGTTTGTACTTCTTGCTGTCCTTGTCCTCGAACCACCGAACGTGGATCATGACCTTCTTGCCCTTCAATGCGTCCGGCTTCTTCGCCTTGTTCCACTGGGCGTACTTCGGCACGGTCTTGACTTTTTCGACCTTGATCACAAACGCGGTCCCGGTGTCGTCTTTCGTCAGGACTTTGCCTTCCAGCGTTCCCGCGAACCCGCGCGCCAAAATCGGCAGAGCGTCCGGCTCGGCCGCCTTCTTTTTGTCGGCGGCCGGGACCGGATTCGTCGCGGACAGCAAAAATACAAAGGCCGCCAGGCACGCGCAATAAATGGAAAAATACTTCTTCATGGTGTATCCCCTTTCATTCGGTTTTGGCGTCCGCACAGCACATGTCGGATCGCCTGTTCTCCTTTCCATTCGCAAACGCCGGTCCCGGATCGACCGGCGGCAGGATTCCCGTCGCAACTGCTCATTCCAGTGATGGATCGGAAACGGGACCCGGCCGCCGGTGGCGCGCCGGAAGGGGATACTGTTAACGGGGGAAGGTTAAAGTGTTAAGCGGATTTCAGGTCTTTGACGTTGATGCGGAACTGCCGGATCTTTTTCCAGACGGTAACGCGGCTGACCCCCAGGAGTTTTGCGGCGTCCCGCTGGTTGCCGCCGGTCTTTCGCAGGGCGTCGAGAAGTTGTTGCCGTTCGGTTTTCACATCTCCTTCACCCGATTTCCGTCCCGCGATCTCGTCCGGCAAATCGAAAAGCTTGATTTGGTTACCGGACGCCGTGACAAAGGCGCGCTCGATGGCGTTGCGCAGCTCCCGGACGTTGCCGGGCCAGCCGTGTTTCATGAGCCGCTCAAGCGCGGTTCGGGCGATCCCGACCTCCGCCCGGTGATAGGACTTCGAAAATTCGGACAGGAACTGCTTCACGAGAAGAGGGATATCCTCCTTGCGATGGCGCAGGGCGGGCAGAAGAATTTCAAAGACCCGGATGCGATAGTAAAAATCCTCCCGGAGCGTGCCGGCGGACAAAAGCCCGGAGAGGTCTTTGTTGGTGGCCGTGATGAGCCGCACATCTATTTTTTCCGGCCGGCCGGCCCCGACCGGATGGATTTCCCGCTCCTGCAAAACGCGCAGAAGCTTCTGCTGAAGGGCGCCGTCCATGTCGCCGACCTCGTCGAGAAAGATCGTTCCGCCGTTCGCGACCTGGAAGATGCCGGCCTTGTCGCGGATCGCGCCCGTAAACGACCCCCGCACATGGCCGAAGAGCTCGGACGCCAGAAGCGTTTCCGGCATCGCCGAACAGTTGACACCGATGAAGGGCCGGTCCTTTCTGGCGCTCATCGAATGGATGCCGCGCGCCACCAGCTCCTTGCCGGTGCCCGATTCGCCCAGAATGAGGACCGTCACGTCGGACTGCGCGGCCAGCCGGAGGCGCCGGAAGATTTCCTGCATCGGCTCGCTTTTTCCCGTGATTCCCGCAAACGCCTCGCGGCTCCGCGATTGTTCCTCAAACAGGGCGATCTTTTCGTTCGCTTGAAACAGGCTGTTCCGCTCCTGTACCCGATGCTCCGCGATCGCCAGCCGCACCCGCAACAGTTTCGGCTCGACCGGTTTCGTCAGGTAATCGTCCGCGCCGGCGGCCAGCGCCGCCTGAAGGTCCTCCGGAGAATCCTTGGCCGTGACCACCAGGACCGTGCCGTATTCTCCCTGCGGCGTCGCGCGCAGCCTCCGGCAGAATTCAAGGCCGTCCATGCCCGGGAGGGTCAGGTCCAGAACCACCAGCGCGTGCGCGTCGCGCCGGAAGACCTCCCACGCGGTTTCGGCGTCCGGGCAGGCGGTCACGTCATGGCCTTGCGACCGGAGGACGTCCTCCAAAAGACGGCGCATGGCGGGTTCGTCCTCGACGAGAAGCGTCTTGATCAACGGCGAACCTCGACGGCCTGAAGACAGTTTGTAAATTCGCGCAGGCGCGCCCGGACCTCTTCGGCGTTCTTGTTTTTCGCGCCCTCTTCGATCGCCCGGCCGCCCGCCGATAGTTCCGGAAAGCCGTAACTTCCGCCGCATCCCTTGATGCCGTGGCCCAGCCGGCGGACGGTTTCAAAATCGTTCCGCGCCACGGCCTCCTCCATCTCCTTCAAATGTTCACGCATGTCCGCGAGAAATTGCGGGATGAGATGTTCGAGCGCGGGATCGACGCGCCCTTGCGGAAGCGACCGGGTGAGGTCGTGGATGCATTTCAGGAGGGTCGGCCGGGTCAGGGGTTTGGTCAGATGCGCGTCGCACCCCACGGCAAGGCTTCTTTCGGCCTCCTCCTTCAAGGCGTGCGCGGTGAGGGCGACGATCGGCGTCGGCGTCGACCCGTTGCGCCGCTCCCACTCGCGGATTTCCCGGACGGCCGTGTAGCCGTCCATGACCGGCATCTGCACATCCATGAGAACGAGGTCGTAGGCGCGCGATTGGAATTTCGCAAGCGCCTCCCGGCCGTCTTCGGCGATGTCCATCTCGTGGGTGATGCCCTTCAGATAAGCCTCGACCACCACCCGATTGGATTTGATGTCCTCCGCCAAAAGAATTCGGATTGGTCGGGCACCGCGGTTCAGGGCCGGCGCCCAATCGATGTCCTCCGGCGGGGGCTCGGATACTTTTACCACCGGCCGGGTGTGGGCTTCCAGGGGGATCGTCACGTGGAACGTGCTCCCACGCCCGGTCGCGCTTTTCGCGGCGATCCGGCCGCCCATGCCTTGCGCCAGGATTCTCGAAATATGCAGCCCCAATCCCGTGCCGCCATGTTGACGCGTCAAAGACGGATCAGCCGTTGCGAACCGCTCGAAAATCACGTCCAGTTTTTCCGGCGATATGCCGATGCCGGTGTCGGACACCGAAAAACGGATCTGGCCGGGCGCCGATCTGTTCGGGTCCCGCTCGACCCGCACCCGGATTTCCCCCCGTTCCGTGAACTTGATGGAATTGCCGATGATGTTCAAAAGCACCCGGCGCAAACAATCCGCGTCCCCGATCACCCGCGGCGGAACGTCCGGGTCGATGGCGCACGCAAGCGTCAGCCCTTTTTCAGCGGCCCGGACGGATTGGGCCGAAACGAGTCGGTCGACCAGCCGCAGCAGGTCGAAATCCTTTTTTTCAAACTCGAACATCCCCGCTTCGACCTTGGACAGATCCAAAATGTCATTGATGATCCGCAGAAGATGCTCGCCCTCCGTTTTTAAAATCTCCGCATATTTCCGCCCATCGGGCGTCGTCAGGAGAGGCGCCACGAGATCGGACATGGCGATGACGGCATTCATCGGCGTGCGGATTTCGTGGCTCATGTTGGCGAGAAACTCGGATTTCACGCGGGAGGCCAGCAGGGCCGCCTGCTGGGCCTTGCGCTCGCGCTCGACGGTGACCCGCAGTTTCGAGAGAATGAGGGCGATCAACAGGAACACGGTCAGCCTCATGAGGGCGTTCCAATAGGGAGTGAAGGGATGCGTATAGGTGTCCTGCAAATCGGCGGCCAGCCATTCGAGCGTGCAAAGGATTGACACGAAAGCCCCGTATCGCAGACCAATGTACCAGGCCATCATGGAGACGGGGATGGTGTAAAACACGGAGAAACTGACCTGCACCCCGGTCAGATAATCGATGATGCCCACGAGAACGGCCAGCCCCACACTCAATACGAACAACCACGACCGGGGCTTCTTATCGAGGTATTCGAGGATGCCCATGGACAGGGACCGCTTACCGCGACCGCGAGTACAGGCCGATCAGCGTCGCCTCCGACAGAATGTGGCCCTTCATCGCCGCTTCAAGGCCCGCCTTCAAGGTCCGGGCCGGCAGCTTCAGGACGGTGTCCAGCGCGTACAACTTGAAAAAATACCGGTGCGTCCCCGACGGCGGACACGGCCCCCAGTAGCCGACGCGGTCGCCATCGTCCACGCCCCAGCACAGTCCCTGCACCGCGCCGTTCGGCAATGTTTCAGACCTCGGCAGGTTCTCGCCCAGGCTTGTCGTGTCGCCCGGGATGTTCCAGAGGATCCAGTGCACCCACGCGCCGGATGACGCGTCCGGATCGTCGTTGATGATCGCAAAGCTTTTTGCGCCCTTCGGCGCGCCGGACCAGGCAAACGCCGGCGATAGGTCTTCGCCGTCGCAGGTGTGCCTGGAAGGGATCTTCGCGTTGTGCGCGAACGACGGGCTGGTCAACGTCATGGCCATGGGAGTTGCTCCTTTGGTTTTTTTCTTTTTTTTAACAACCGCCGCGCCCTCCGCCGCGCCGCCGAACAGAAGCGCCAGACCCAGAACGGGCATCAGAATGGAATTTCGCGGCGTCATGGCGCAAAGCCTAATCCGCCCCCGGCCGCCTGTCAATCCTCGCCCCGTATTTCTGCTTGACATTTTCCCCATAACCGGCGAGAATCCCAGCTTCTCGACACGACCACGTCGATATTACACTAGGGGAGGCGACTTGATGAAAAACTTTCGTAGGACCGCTTGTGTATTCATGTTGAGTCTCTTGATCCTGACGCCGGCGGTTTGGGCGCAGGAGGAAACGGCGGCGCCCGCGGCGGCCGCGCCTGAAGGCAAGCTCCTGCGGCTCGATGGACAGGCCCAGATCAAAGGGCCGGCCGATACGGAGTTCCGCGCTGTCTCCGGCGGCGACATGCTCCCGCTCGCCGGGACCTTTCGCGTCCTGCCCGGCGGCAAGGCGCAGATCGAATTGCCCAACGGCGGGATCATTCTCGTCAAGGAATTCACGGTCGTTCAGCTCGACCAGATCGCCAAGGACCAGAACGCGCAAATTTCCATTCCCGTGGGGGAATTCTTGATCGGCTTTAAGGCGCCGCTCCCGTCCGGACAGGTCTTCAAGGTCCGAACGCCGGCGGCGGTCGCCGGCATCCGCGGCACGCTTTTCTGGGGACTTTCCGCGCCCGATCTCACCACCACCTTCGCCTGCTTCCACGACACCATCACGCTCGAAGCCGGCGGCAAGACGGTGGACCTGGTGCCGGGCATGGTGAGCTCCACGAAATACGGAGAGGCCCCGGCCGACCCGGCGCCCCACAGCGTCCCGGCGAGCTATTTGGAAACGTTCGCGGTGGAGGGAAATCTCGAAGGATTGCCGGACCTGCTCAAATAACGGTCAGGCCGTCGCTTTTTCTTCCTTGAGCGCAATGAGAGGCTTCGCCTTGCGGGCGACCGCCTCTTCGGTGATGACGATCTCCTTGATGTTCGTGTTGGAGGGAATTTCGTACATGAGTTCCAGCATGATGTCCTCGAGGATGGCCCGGAGCGCCCTCGCGCCCGTGCCGCGTTCCCGGGCGAGCGTGGCGACCTCTTGCAGGGATTCCGGCGTGAAGATGAGGTTGACACCCTCCATCTCGAAGAATCTCTGATACTGCTTCGCCAGCGCGTTCTTCGGCTCCGTCAGCACCTTCACCAGCGCCCGCTCGTCGAGGTCGTCCAGGACGGTGAGGACCGGCAGCCGGCCGACAAACTCCGGGATCATGCCGAACTTCAATAAATCCTCCGGCACCAGTTCCCTGAGCACGTTGTCGGTCCGCTTCTCCAGGCGCGTCTTGATATCGGCCGTGAATCCCATCTGCTTCTTGCCGATCCGGCTCTCCACGATCTTGTCCAGGCCCACAAAGGCGCCCCCGCAGATGAAGAGGATGTTGGTCGTGTTGATCTGGATGAAATCCTGGTGCGGGTGCTTCCGGCCCCCCTGCGGCGGCACATTGGCGATGGTGCCCTCCAGAATCTTCAGGAGCGCCTGCTGCACGCCTTCGCCCGACACGTCCCGCGTGATGGACGGGTTGTCGCCCTTGCGGGCGATCTTGTCGATCTCGTCGATGTAGATGATCCCTTTCTGCGCGCGGGCCAGGTCGAAATCGGCGTTCTGCAGGAGCCTGAGCAGTATGTTTTCAACGTCTTCGCCCACGTAGCCGGCCTCCGTCAGGGCGGTCGCGTCGGCGATCGCGAACGGGACGTTCAATATCCTGGCGAGGACCTGCGCCATCAAAGTCTTGCCCACGCCGGTCGGGCCCACGAGAAGCACGTTGCTCTTCTGAAGCTCAACGTCCTCCTTCGCCGTCTTTTTGCCGCCTTCGATCAGAATGCGCTTGTAATGGTTGTAGACCGCCACCGACAGCGCCTTCTTCGCGTGGTCCTGGCTGACCACGTAGCTGTCAAGCAGGGCTTTGATCTCCTTGGGCGTGTGGAGGCCGTCGGTCCGGGTTGCAACCTGGGCCGCGTCCTCGCCGATGATCTGGAAACACGTTTCGATGCACTCGTCGCAGATCGCGGCCGTCGGCGCCGTGATCAGACGGCGACGCACGTCCTCCTGGGCCTTGCCGCAAAAACTGCACCGCTGGCTGCCCGCGCCCTCGGTGAATCTCACCATCCTAGATTCGCTCTTTCTTCTGGCTGCTCGGCGGAAGTTCCCGCTTCTCGATCACGCGGTCGATGAGCCCGTACGTGCAGGCGGATGGCCCGTCCATGAAAAAGTCCCGGTCGGTGTCTTTCCGGACCTTCTCGAGCGTCTGCGCGGTGTGCTTGACGAGGATGTCGTTGATGATGTCCCTCATGCGGAGGATCTCCTTGGCGCGGATGTCGATGTCCGTCGCCTGGCCCTCCACCCCGCCCAGGGGCTGGTGGATCATGATCCGCGCATTCGGCAGCGAAAACCGCTTGTCCTTCGTGCCGGCACACAACAAGAGCGCGCCCATCGACGCCGCCTGGCCCACGCAGATCGTCGAAACTGGGCACTTGATGTACTGCATCGTGTCGTAGACTGCCAGACCCGCGGTGACCGAACCGCCGGGACTGTTGAGATAGAGATGGATGTCCTTGTCGGGGTCCTCCGCCTCCAGAAACAGCATCTGTGCGATCACCACGTTGGCGACCAGGTCGTCGATCGGAACACCCAGGAATATGATCCGGTCCTTGAGCAACCGCGAGTAGATGTCGTAGGACCGCTCCCCGCGGCTGGTCTGTTCAATCACGAATGGAATCATATAGGACATTGTTGGCCCCTTCCCCTCTTTCTATCGAATATCGGCGTGTTCGAGGAGGAACTGAACCACCTTCTCGTCCAGAATGGAATACCGAAGGTCCTCCAGCCGGTCCTCCTTCGCCAGCGCATTGCGCACGGCGTCGGGCGTGGCCTGACTCTGGTCGGCGATCCGCGCGATCCGGGTCTCGACGTCCTCGTCGGTTACATGGATGTGCTTGAATTTCGCGACCGCGTCAAGAATCAAACTGTTTTTCACCTGACGGCGCGCCCGCGCGCGCAGGTCCGCGTCCAGGTCCGCCTCTGTCTTGCCTTCCTTCGCCAATTGGTCGACCATCTCCTGCCGGCCGCCGCGGTACTGGCGCTCGAGGTTCTTCTGAAGGTTCTCCGCCTGCCGGTCCACAAACGATTTCGGCGGATCAAACGTGATCTGCTCGTCCAGCGCGCGGAACAGCGCCTGCCGCAACTCCTGTTCCGCCACCTCCCGCGCGCCCCGCTCCATGTCGGCGCGGATCTTCGCGCGCATGTCGGCCAGATTCTCGTAGCCGGCGTCCTTCGCAAACTGGTCCGTCAAGTCCGCCATCAGGCGCTTCTTGATCGATCGCAGCGTGACATGAAAATAGGCGGCCCGGTCGCGCAAATCCTCGTCGTAAAAATCCTTGGGAAAAACGATCTCTATCCGTTTCTGGTCGCCCGCCTTCATTCCCACCACATGCTCGTCAAACCCGGGCAGAAACCGGCCGCTTCCCATCTCCATCAGCGCCCCCTCGCCCTTGCCGCCCTCCAGGGCCTTGTCGGTGTCCTTCATGAAGCCCTCATAATCGACGACGGCAAAATCTCCGTTCCGCGCCGGACGGTCCTCCAGTTCCGGTTGGAACGTCGCTTGGGCGCGGCGTTCGTTTTCGAGCGCTGCGTCCACGTCCGCATCGGTCACCGACATCCCTTCCGGCTTCGACAGACGAATCCTCAGGATCTGTTCGTCGGTCAGCTTCACCTCCGGTTTCACTTCCACGGTGACGCGGAACCGGATCCGGCCGTCGTCCATCTTGATGTCCGAAATCTTCGGCGTGTCGATCGGAGAGAGCTTCTGCCGCTCGAATGCCTCCTGCACCGCCTCCTTCAACAGACCGTCCAGTCCCTCCGCCGTCGCCTGCGACCCGAATCGCTTCTCGAGAATGGACTTCGGCACGTGTCCCTTCCGGAATCCCGGCAACTCTATCCGGTCCCGCAGGTCCGCGAGGATCGTGTCCTTCCGGCTCTCCAGTTCGCTGCCCGGCACCGAGATGGATAAATCAATCTGATTGCCTTCCGTTTTCTCAACCTCTACGGCCAGTTCCATAAGTTGGAAACTATACGTCGGTCCGGCAGGCACCGTCAAGGACTCCCTGTGTCTTGGCGCACACAAGGACCGCCCGGCTAATCCTCCAACCTCTGAGTCCCGATTGGGACTCATTCTTTTTTTCTGCTGTGGGTGCTTCAGGGACGCGACGTTTGTTTAAGATCCTTCGACAAAAAAGATCGAAACAAACATCAAAATCGCCAGAAACGCTAGATACGCTACAAAAAATTTCTCTTCTTTCAGAAGAGTCATTCGAACCACCTCCAATGTCAATCTATGCCGAAGGCATCCTCGTTTGTATCAGCAAAATCCGCCCCAATACCGTTTCTATATCGGCATATTTTATAATTTTATGAGCAATATATTTTTAGTGGACCTGTGGAAAACTTGGCGGCTGGCAGACTTTGGAGCTTTTCTTCCCACTTTTGAATACACACCGTCTGCTTTTGTTTAGTAATGATACAATAGTGTATAAACTACAATTCCTGTAATAGATACATATAACCACACAGGGAATGTCCATCTCGCCAGCCGGCGGTGCTCATCAATCCGCTCTTTTTCAGCAAGATACAGTAAGCGAAGAACCAACGGCACTGTGACTACGGCCAGCGCCATGTGGCTATATAATATTGATATATATATAAGCTTTGCTGCTCCCGTACCCTGAAAATGGGTTGTCCCGGTCAGCGCATGCCGCGTCAGATAGCCGGTCAGAAAAAGCGTCGAAGCGACGACCGCGCCAAGCATACAGATCCGATGAGCTTGAATTTGTTTGCGCCGAACATAGACCAAGCCCGCGATCAGAAGAGTGGCGCTTGTGGCGTTCATCGACGCATTGAAATGAGGGAGGATCTGGGAGAAAGACACGGTGAATCAGAAACCAGACACGAGAGCGCCAAAAAGGACGACGAGATAAACTATGGAATAAAGGAAAAACCGGCGGCACCACTGTTCTTCCCCCCCGATTTGATGACCCTGAAGGGCCAGACCCAGGAAAATGGCTCCTGTACTCAAGGCAATACACAAATAAACCGGGCCCGCGCCCAGCACGCCATAAGGCAGGAGACTCACGGGCACCAAAGCGGCCGTATAGAGCAGAATCAAATCCAGAGTCTTCCCGCTTCCCTCCACCACCGGATACATCGGCAGGCCTGCTTCCTCGTACTCGCAACGTCTCGCCAGTGCGAGGGCCAGAAAATGCGGGATCTGCCATAGAAACTGGATGGAAAACAAAACAAACGCCAGCCCATCCACCTCCGCCCGGATGGCCGCCCAGCCGATGACCGGAGGAAGCGCTCCCGGAACGGCGCCGATCAGCGTGCAGAGCGGGGAACGGGATTTTAGCGGCGTGTAAATGCCGACGTAGGCGCCGAAGGCCAGCATCGTCAGATAGGCCGTGAGAGGATTGACGAGAAAGTAAAGCAGGAAATAGGAACATATCCAAAAGAGAGTTCCCAGCGCCAGCGCTTCCACCGGTTTCATCCGCCCGCTCGCCAGCGGCCGGTGGGCCGTGCGGGCCATCCGCGCGTCCCGGTCCCGCTCGATGAAACAGTTCAGCGCGCCGCCCGCGCCGACCGCCAGCGCCACGCCGATCAGCGTGGGCCAGGCCATCCCGAGGGCCGGCCACGATCCGCCGGCGGCGACGGCCATGGTGCCGTAGACCGTCAGGAGGACGAGAAGCAGGATCCGGGGCTTGATGAGATCCAGATAATCCAGCGCCTTCTGCCGAAACGGCGTGGAACGATCCTGCGCCAGCTCCGCCGGAATGCTCATGAAGTTTTCGCCGCCGGAACCGCAAGGCACAGGATCAGCGCCATCGCGAGTCCCAGATGGACCATGACCGACCCTAGGGACAGTTTCGTCAGAACGGCGGCCATGCCCGCCAGAACCTGTGTCACACATAGTGCCAGTGCCACAGCCGACCACTGCCGTAGTGCCTCGACGCGCCGGCAGGCGAGAAAAACCCATGACACCGCCGCCACCGCCGCCACTGCGCCGTAGCGGTGAAGCATGTGTAACCCGCCGGGCGTTTGTATCGGAGGCAGCCAGGTCCCATGACAGTACGGAAGATCCGGACAGGCGCCGCCGGACTCTGTGTGGCGCACGAACGCGCCAAGAATCGTCTGGCAGTATACAAGCACGATCCCGGTCCAGATCGCAGCCCGGCAGGCGCTCGCCTCCGGGCTTGGCGATGAATCCTGACCACGGGCGGTTTTGACGGAGAGAACCACAAGCAACGCAAAAAAAGCCGTCCCGACCGCAAGATGCGCCGTGGAGACCAAGTCCGGCAAACGATAAATCACCGTGAGGCCGCCCAAAATGATCTGCACGACAATCGCCAGAACCGCCGCCACGACCAAGGGCCGCAGCGTCGCGCGCTCTTTGAACCACACCAGGGCGGACGTGATCAGTGTGAGAATCCCCACCGTGCCGGCGATCAGGCGGTGGCTGTGCTCAAACCGGATGTTGCCGACCATCGGCGGAAGCCACATGCCGTAACAGAGCGGCCAGTCCGGGCAGGCCAGCCCTGCGCCGGTGCTGTGAACGAGGCCGCCCGCCAAAAGGAGGATGTAGGTGGCGGCGGCGGTGACTACGGCGGTGCGATGGGCCATCAAAGCGCCAGAAACAACCCCGCGCCAAGGGCGGGCGGGACCGCGATCCATATCCAGTCAAAATTCGAAGTCGCCCCTTGGCGGGCGCGCCGGTATGCTACGTAACAGAAAACCGCCGCGGACAGCAGAAGCGCCAGCGCGAAGGCGCCGCGATACAATAACGCCATTACGCCCCGGGGGCGCTGAAGGTGAAGTTGGCCTCCACGGTTTTGCCGGTCTCGACCGTCACGGCCGATTCCTGGGCGCCAAACTTCTCATGCCAGGCTTCCAGCGTGTACTGGCCCGGCGGGATCATCTCCAGCTTGAATGCGCCGTCCGCGCCGGTGACGGCCGCTGGCGACTCCAGGACCGCCACGTAGGCCCGCATCCACGGGTGGACATCGCACTTGAACGAAATGATTTCCGGTTTGCTGAATTTCGCGTCGATCTCGCTCGGCGTCGGCTGCGCGCGGTTGAACGCCTGATTGAGTTTCGGCTCCGCGTGCACGTTGTGCAGCGTGTTGTCGCTGCTCTTGATCTTCAGCACACCGGGCTTCATGACCAGAATGTGCGGCGTATACATGCAGCCGTTCTGGTCCAGCATCGGCGACTCGGCCGGGGCCGGGTAGCTGTATTCCTCCAAACCTTTCTTCACGTACACCACAACGTTCATCAGCGTGCCGTCGCTGTTGACCATCACCGACTGGTCCCGGACCGTCTCAGCGTGCTTCCCGGCGCAGAACGCGTCCGCGCCCATGTCCAGCTTGCCCATCTTCGGCGTCGCGCCGGTGAACATCACCTTGCCGGACACCGACCCGGCGGTCGCGGCGTCCACGCTCTTCTTGGCCGCCGGCCCCGCCGTCTGCAGGGTGACGTCCTCTTCTGCCTTGCCTCCGCAGGCCGCGAAACCGACGGCCAGCGCCAGGATTGGTACAGTTCTCTTCCAGAATGTTGTGCTCATGATGAACCCTCCTTTTTTCCGGATTGCGCCCTCTTGGCCCGACGGGCCGTACGGGGAATCGCCGATACTTAATCTTCACCCGCTGGTCCTGTCAATCCCCGAGCCGAGCCCCTTGCAACCGCCGCCGGACGGACGTAGGGTTGGGGCGTGCGGCGGAAAAACGCGACGATGTTTCTGGAGGACGTTCTGGTGCTGGAAAACGGCCGGCCGGGCGCGGCCGGCGCCGAAAATATCGTGCTCGTGAGTCTCATCTGGCCCCGGCCCATGATCGACCTTCGCACGGCGGCCAAATCGGTGCGGCTGGAGGACGGGCACGTGGCCGTTTTTTCGGACAAGCCCTTTCATGAAAAAATACTGTTCAAGGAAATCGTCGGGGGGCCGTTCGGTGTGACGGTCGAGGTCACGGAACGCAAGAGCCCCGGGGTGATCGCGCAGTTTCTCGCCGCCATCGCTTCCGATCTCGTCAACGCCGCTTTCCCCCTTCCCCCCTCCAGCGAAACATTCCGGCGGATCGTTCATGCCGGCGTGAGCGGCGTCGGGCAGAAGATTCGCACGGCGCCCAGGGAATCGTTCCTCCGGATTGCGTTCGGTCATGCCCTCATCGATCCGGCGACGGCCACGTCCGGGAGACTCGAAATTCCTCTGTCCGCGCCCGAAACTCTCTCGGCGCCGTCCACCGGCCGCTCCCGAAAAACACCATACCTCGTCCGAGGACAACCCAACGGCACGGCGGCGATCCGTTACAGAATCGAGGAGGATTAAGGCACTCTGACAAGGCCCCCAAGCCGGTCCCGCAGCTCTGTCAGAATCGTACGCTCGAGCCCGCCCTGTTCGCCGCCGTAGCGGCTCACCGCAACCACCGGCTGCACGACCGACTCGATGACGTCCCGGATGTCCGATGCCGCCAGCGCCTCATCCAGCTGGTCCGCGCTGGAAAAATTGCCTGGCGCCAGGAATTTTTCGAGGTTCCGCCGGAAGTCCGACAGCGCTTCGCGAATCCACGGGTTCGTCACGCGGCCGTTCACAGGCAGTTTCGAATGGAACATGCGCTCGTCAAATCCCGTGGGGAATCGTTCAGCCGGCATCCTTGTCGCGCCGTCCGTCGGCAGAAATTCGGCCAATAAGCCGGTCGAATGGAGGAGGACAGTGGGCTGCGCCGTCCGGCCGATTTCGTCCTTGAACCAGCGGTAGTAATTGTACAGGTTGTCCTGGGTGGCCCGGCCTGATACGACGCGCTCGGTCCGCTCCTGCTTCATGCGGTACATTTTGTGTTCCACCGGCTCGAACCGGTATTGCGCCTCCGCCGCCCGCCGCTCGTAGGCGACGCCCCGGCAGTAGATGCGGTGGGCCGAGAAGGAAAGATCGATTCCGGTGAAGTAGATCGGCGAACAGCCGGCCTGACGCGCCAGATCGAACGCGCTCGTCGCCACGCTCCCGCCCTGCTTCAGGCTTCCCGCTTGAAACTGCCCGCGCCTCTCCAGCCACGACAAGAGTCCCTGATCGCAGCTCGCCACCAGGAGATTCCGCCACCGGCGCTCGAAGACCGACGGGTGCACGTCCAGCGAGACCGCCAGGTTCTGCGCGCCGGCATCGATCCGTTCGACCAGGCGCGAGTTTTCATACTGGCTGTCGAGGAGAAACGCGAGATGGGGAACCACGCCGTGCGTTTGCATGGGCTCCAGCGCCGTGTCGACCGCCAGTTTCAGGACCTCGGCTCGTTGGACAATCTCCCAGGAGTTGTCCAGGCTCGGCCCGGCGCCGATGACGAGCGCCGCGGGCGGCGCCGCCCGCAGGGCGGGCGCGATCTGGTTGAGAAAGGGCAGGTCCGGCAGGCGCGGCGCGTTTCGGAGGGCGTTTTCGATCCACTCGAATCCGAATCCCCAGCCGGTCGTCAGCGACATCGCGATCTGGTCGACGGTCGCGTGAATCTGGGCCAGAATCGTCTGATAGCTCGCCGGGTCCAGCTCAACGGACGGCGGATGGCCGGCGATCAGAATGTCGTTGATCCGCGTCGGCGTCAGCACCTCCGCCACCGCGTCCACCACGTCTTGCGGCCGGGGGTTGGGCCACAGCCGCACGTTGTCGATGCTCTGTTTCACCTTGGCGGCATAGGTGGTCACCAGCTCGGTGACGGGCTCGAACACCACAATCGGCGCGCCGGCCGGCAGCGCCTCCCGGAGCGCCCGGATGTGATAGGCGAATCCCATGCCCAGGATGACCGCCACCTGGGCGTTCGGCTTGAGGGCCAGTTTCTCCTGAACCCACCGGCGGGCCTCGGCTTCGGGATCGTACCGGCTGTGCAATGTCTTCCCGTTCACCACCGGCACCGGCCGCCCGCTTCGGGATTCAACCACGTCGATCGTATAGAGGCTCTTCGATGGCCGGAGCGGGGCGCGTATGTCCATACATCTTACTTATCGACCCGTGCGGGAATTTGACTTGACCCCCCTCGAACCATATACTTGGGCTAATGGTTTATTCGACACCTTTGTCCGTGGAGGATATGAACCGGCAGGTGAGGCCGGCTCTGGAAGGGGAGAGCGAGGCACAGCGGAAGCTGCTCCGGTACTTTGCCGTGTACATCCGGTCGTGCGCCAGGAAATTTTTCCTCGCCGAGGAGGATCGGCAGGACCTTCAGCAGGAGGGCCAGATCGCCCTGTTTCGCGCCATCGAACGGTACCGCGAGGCGCGCGGCCCCTTTGGTCCGTACGCCCGCCTGGTGATCCGGCGGCACATCAACCGCGCGGCGGAAAAAATGATTCATCGCAACGCCGTCGAGCGCGCGAGGGACCTATCCGAAGACATCGGTGAGATGACGAACTTTCGGCAAATCGGCGACCCCGAAACCGAGGTGATGGAACGGGAGCGGTTCCGGGAACTGGAGACGCAAATGCGGAACAAATTGACGGACCTCGAATCCGGGGTCCTCGCCATGTTCCTGCAGGGCCACACGTACAGGGAAATCGGCCGGCGGCTCAAAAAGCCCACCAAGTCGATCGACAACGCGCTCCGCCGCATTCGCGTCAAAATCAAAACTGCGTAAGTTTTTTTTTGCTGCGGCTGTCCTGCTCTGTCTGGATATCCCTGTCTGCACACACGCTGAAACATTCCGGCACGGTCCCCGCGCCCGGCCTGCGGTCGCCCTCACGTTTGACGACGCGCCCTTCGAGCCCTACACGTCACATATCCTGGATATCCTGGACCGGCACAAGGTCCGGGCGACCTTTTTTGTGGTTGGGCTCCACGCCCGAACCTGGCCCCGGACCTTGAAAAGTATTCTTGCCGCGCACGAGATCGGCAACCACACGGAAATGCACCGCGTATTGAGCGGGCTGGCCAAACCGGCCATCGAAACGGAACTGCTCAGCCTTCAGGCGTATCTCCGATCCACCTATGGCGTCCGGCCGAGATTCTTCAGGCCGCCGGAGGGAAAAATCAACGGCGATGTGATCGACACGATCCGGTCGGCGGGGATGGATCTCATCTTGTGGGACGTCGACTCCATCGACTGGACCCGGCCGGGATTCCTCAAAATCGCGCGCACGGTTGCCGAGGAAACCAAACCCGGCAGCATCATCCTCATGCACACCCTCAACCCCCAAACCGTCGAAACCCTCCCGGTCCTCATCGAATATCTCCAAGCCGCCGGATTCAGGCTGGTCCCGGTGTCCGAACTTCTCAATCGACCCGCCTATCTGGACACCTCACCTCCCCCCCCTTAAAAAGGGGGGGAAAGGGGGGGTTACCTCCTGTTTTCTATTTTTTCTCCAGCGTCACGTAAAACGTGTTGTTGTTTCGTAAAACGAGCAGCAGGATGGTCCGGCCCGATTTTGTATTGTCGTAGGCGTCCTTCAGATCGCTCACGGTGTTGATCGGCCGGTTGTTGATTTCGAGAAGAATGTCGTTGGGCCGGAGGTCCACGTCGTCGGCCGGGCTGCCGCGCCGGATCATCACGACCCGCAGGCCCTGGCCGGGGTCGAGGTCCCGCTCTTCCGATTCTTCCCGCGTCATCGTCCGGACGCGGACGCCCAGTTTTTCGATGTCGCCTTCCGTTTCTTTCGTCTCCTCGCGCGTCGTCTCCGCTTTCTCCTCGCCGACGTTCGCCGGAAGCTCGGTCAGTTTCACCAGGACGCGCTGGTCCTTGCCGTCGCGGATGATATCGATCTGGACGACATCCCCGATGTTCTTGAGCAGGATCTTTTGCTGCAAATCCCGCACGCCCATGAGCGCCGCGCCGTCCACGGATTTGATCACATCGCCGCGCCCAATCCCCGCCTTCTCCGCCGGGCTGCCCTTGTAGATCTGCGACACCAGGACACCGACCTTGGCCGGCAGATTGAAGTGCCGGGCCTTCTCCGGATCCAGTTCCTGAATCCCCACGCCCAGCCACGGCCGCTGCACCTTGCCGTGCCGCATCAGGTCCTCGGCCACGCGCTTCGCCATCTTGGACGGGATCGCAAAGCCGATGCCCATGTATCCGTACGATCGCGTGTAAATCGCGTTGTTGATCCCGATGACCTCCCCGTTCAGATTCACGAGCGGGCCGCCGGAATTTCCCGGATTGATCGCGGCATCCGTCTGGATGAAATTCTCGAACCGGCCCGGATGGTCGAATATCCCGCCCCGGCCCAGCGCCGACACCACGCCCACCGTCACGGTGTGGTCGAATCCAAACGGGTTGCCGATCGCGATGACCCACTGGCCCGGCGCCATCTTGTCCGAATCACCGAACTTCACGGCCGGCAGCGTCTCCCGAGACGTGATTTTTAGAACCGCCACGTCCGTCTTTTCGTCTTTCCCGATCACCTTCGCCTTGAAACTGTCCACCAGCTTGCTGGTCCGCACCTGAACGGTGATCTGGTCGGCGCCTTCAATGACATGCGCGTTGGTCAGGATGTGGCCGGCCCCATCGAGGATGATCCCGGACCCCAGGCTCGTCCGTTTCTGCGCGCTCTCCGGCATCTCAAACTCGAAAAACCGGCGGAACATCTCGTCAAACGGCTCGCCTTGCGGATCCTCCGGATCAATGAACGGATGCCGGGACGGCCGGCGCTGCGTCTTGATTTCTTGCTCCGTGTAGATGCTCACCACGCTCTCCGAAACCTGCCGCGCGACACGGCTGAAGGCTTCCTGGAGTTGCTCCGCAACGGCGATGCCGGTGATGCCGGCGCTCGACGTCGCCGGCGCCGCGGGACTTTCGACCGCGGCGGCTTCCTCCGTTGTCCGGCGGAGAATATCGGCCGGCGCCGGCGCCCGACGCCATGTGCGCGCGGCCAGGATCGCCACGACCACGGCCATCAATGCAATGAGCAGCGCTTTTTTCATGATCCCGCTTTAACTTTTATCTCCGAACTTGTAAACTGCCTTCATGCGACTGGTCCAATGGCTCGAACCCAAATCGCGGCGCCGACACGTGGGGATGCTTCGGGAGGAACAGGGCGAGGAGCGCGCAGTGAGCGCGACGTCCATATTCCCCAAACTGAAAACCACGTTGGATGTTCTCCGTGCTCGCGAGATCGGACGCCCGCGGGGGGATGCGGATCGGGCGTTCTGGGATCGTTTCTCTCGCGCCACCCGTCGACCATGGCCCGATCTGTGGAACACGCCCTTCGACGCTTCGTCCCCCCATCTGCTCCCGCCCATCGATGTCCCCGAAAATCCCTATGCCTTCACGCTCTGGGGCGCCGGCGTGACGCATCTGCGCAGCGCCAAGGCGAGAGAAGAGGAGGCCAAGGCCGTCCGGGGCCGGCCCGCGTCGTTTTACGATCTCATCTATCAGACGGGTCTCGCCGGCGGCAAACCCAGGAGGCTCCCGGGCGCGCGGCCCGAAATATTTTACAAGGCGGACGGCTATTATGCCGTCGGTCCCAACCAGCCGCTTCGCATCGCCCGGTCTGCCGTCCGGTGCGTGCCGGAACCTGAAATCGTTTCCTACTATGCCGCCCGGAGCGGCCGTCTGAAGACGCATATCATATATGGAGGGGCGGCCGTCAGGCTGGGGTACACCTTGGGCAACGATTTTTCCGACCAGGGATGGGAATCCCAAAACCCGCTGTATCTGCCGCACGCCAAGACCCAAAGGGGCCTGGCCGCCATCGGCCCCATTTTCGTGACGGTCGACGATGCTCTCTTCGATTCGCGCGAAATCGCGATCCGCTGTCGCGTGTTTCGGCGCGGCGCGGTCCAGCAGGACAGCGGCGCCTTGCGGACCGGAGAAAAACACATGGCCCACAGCCTCGCCAACCTCGAGTGCCACCTCTTCGACAACCGCCCCCTGCGCCCGGCCGAAATCCGCGGCCTCTTCTGGGGCACCAGTGCCGTCTTCAAACTTCCCCTCAAATCGGGCGATCGCATCGAAATCGAAGCCTCCTCGGGACTCGGCGCGCTCCGCAACCCCGTCCTTGACTCCCGCCCGGGGATGGGATAAAGTATTTATCCATTGAAAAAAGACGACCGCTACACCCTGCTCCTCGTCCCTCAAACCGGAGGGCCTACGAGGAAAATCAGCTTCTCCGAAGGCCGCCTGCGGGTGTGGAAACGCGTGGTGGTGGGCATTGGAGCGCTCCTCTTCGCCAATGTCACTTTGTTCGTTTATCTCTACGCGATTGATCGCGGCAACATTTTGAAATATCTCTCTTTTAAATCTGAAAACGCCAGGCTCCGGACGGAACAGAAACGCGAAATGCTCGACCTCCGCGTCCGGCTGCAGAAGCTGACCGAACTCCACGAAGCGTCGCTGACCAAAATGGTCGAAATCGAGACCATCACCGGATTTCGGGCGTTTGATCCCCAGCAGTTCCTCAACGCCATGGGCGGGCCCGAAGGCCGGGCCGTTCAGGCGGCTGCGGCGGCGACGACCGAGAGCCTGCGGCAAAAGATCGAGAACATCGACTCGGAACACAATACGCTGGACGAGCGGATGAAGAAAATTCATCTCTTCGTCCGCGCCAACGAAGAGCGCATGCGGCATACGCCGGCCGGCTGGCCGGTCAATGGCTGGATGTCGTCCTCCTTCGGCTGGCGAAGGGACCCATGGACGCTCCGGAGCGAACATCACGACGGCCTCGACATCTCGGCCTGGTACGGAACGCCGGTACGCGCGCCGGCCGACGGCGAGGTCCGGTTCGCCGCAAGGTCCGGCGGGTATGGACAAATGGTCGTTCTTGCGCATAATTATGGGTATGAAAGTTATTTCGGGCATATGAGCCGGCTGGCCGTGCGGCCGAAACAGAAAGTGGCGCGCGGTGATGTCATCGGATATGTGGGATCCAGCGGGCGCTCGACGGGCGCCCACACCCACTACGAAATTCGGGTCAACAACCGGCCGGTCGATCCCTGGCCGTACCTTGGCCTGATGCCTTAAACGCAAAAGGAGGAACGGATATGCTCAAAAAGTTCATGAACCAGGTGGCGGCGACGGCGCCGGCCGGCGAAACCATCGACACCGTCCTCGGCGCTTCGACCCATGTGAAGGGCGTCCTCACGTTCGAAGGCTCCGTCCGAATCGACGGGAAATTCGACGGGGAAATATCGGCCGGGGGAACGCTTGTGATCGGGGAAGGGTCCATCGTGAACGCCAACGTTCGCGTCGCTCGCGTGGTCGTCGCCGGGCAGGTCCACGGCGATATCGCGGCCACCGAGTCTTTGGAGGTCCAGCCGACCGGCCGGATTTACGGCGACATCCAGACACCGGAACTCCAGCTCTCCCGCGGGGTGACCTTGGAAGGCAAGTGCGTCATCAATCGCAAACCCGATGGATCCCTGGCGGTGAACATCGGCGAGCCCCAGTCGCCCAGGGCCCAGGCATCCGGACGGGACGGCAACACTCTGAGAGTCGCGCAGAACGTCGGGTAAGTTCCGGCGGCCTCTGCCTCTTTGTTTCTTCCGGTGCGCGGATTTTTCCTGACGTTGGAGGGACCGGAAGGCAGCGGCAAGTCCACCCAGGCCGTCAAAATCGTCGCCTATCTTCGGCGGCTCGGCCGGCGGGTCGTTCATACCCGCGAGCCCGGCGGCACGCCCCTCGGGGAATCCATACGAAAACTTCTCCTCGACCCCGCCTATCACTCGGTCTGCCCCGAAACGGAATTTCTCCTCTACGAAGCCGTTCGCGCCCAGCATACGCGCGAGAAAATTCTCCGGCACCTGCGGGGCGGCGGCGTGGTCGTCTGCGAGCGCTATTCCGACGCTTCCCTGGCCTATCAGGGATTTGGCCGCGGCCTGAACCTTCGAACGCTCATGGCGGTCGACCGGTTCGCGACCGCCGGCCTGAAACCCTCGCTCACCCTTCTCTTCGATCTGCCTGTTGAAACGGGCCTGCGGAAGGCCGTCGCGGCCAAGAAGGAATTCGCCGCGCGCGGCGACCGCATTGAACGCGCGGGTCTCGCGTTCCACCGCCGCGTTCGACGCGGGTATCTCACCCTCGCCAAACGCTCGAAGCGCCTCCGGGTCATCCCCATCGTCCCGGCCTCCACCCCGGAGTCCACCTTCGGGATCGTCCGAAAGATATTGGACGGGTACTTGAACAAATCGGCAGCCGATGCGCGTCACGCGAAAAGGTGAAGTCGTCACGGGCGGCTCCGAGGGCCAGTCCGGCGCAGGCGCAGAGGTGGTCAGGTCCGGAAAGCCGGTCCCGATGGCCGACGTCGTCGGGCCGGCCAAGGGTCAGCCGTTCGTGGATCGCCTCTTCAGCGCCGTCCTGTCGGAAATCCACGCCGATCTCGAGACCCTCCTCGGGAGCGTCGATCGCACGGCCAAGGCGCTCGTGGCGCAGCCCAATCAGGTCAACGTCGACGCCTACAAGGAAGCCGTGTCTCATTTTCTCGCGCTCATCATCGACCAGACATCCGCCGTTCGGGAAGTTCAGGCGCTGAAGCGCGCAAAGGACGGCAAACCCAAAATGCTCCTGCGGGTGGAGATCATCAATCAGAAACTGGCGGACCTCGCGGCGGAAATCCTCCGCACACAAAAACCGGTCATTGATCTGGTGGCCAACCGCCTGGACGAAATCAGGGGATTGCTCGTCGATCTGTATGACTGGAAGTCCCCCGGATGAAACCGCCGGCCGGATCAGCGCCTCCGGCGCCCCAAGTGCCGGCGTCTCCGACGCCGGCCCTCCCCGCGCGCCATCTCGCGGCGCTGGCGCGTAGCGCGCAGCCGGTCTTTCTTGTCGGCCTCAGCCACTTCGCGCGACGCGTCGCCGCCAACGCCATTCTCCAGAAGTGGATCGGCGCGGATATGGATTCGGCCGCGCCGCCTGTGGACCTCGCCCTGCTCTTGCCGGCGGCCCGGGAGGACGGCAGTCCCGGAAGGTCGATCGGCATCGACGCCGTCAAATCCTTTGTCGACCGGCTCTGCCTCACGCCCTATGCGGGGCCGCTTCGCGCCGGATTCGTCGAGCCGGCTTCGGCGCTTACCATCGAGTCACAGAACGCGCTCCTTCGGTACGTCGAAGAACCTACCGTTACCAGCCGCATCCTCTTCTCATCCCGCCGGTCCGATGACCTCATCCCCACGCTCCTTTCCAGATGCCGCGTCGTTCGGCTGCCCGGCAGCGCCGGCGACCGGGGCGAGGCGAAGTGGATCATGAACCTTTCGGGAAGCGAAGAAACCGAAGAAACCGTTCTCAAGCTCTATGAAATTCTCGACGATGCGGAGGCCGTCGAAAAGATTCTGGAATTCCGGCTCGCGCGCAAGGCGATCGATCTGTTCGACGCCGTTTCGGCCGGCAAGCGCCCATCCGACAAATCGGTGGCGGCCTTCATGGACCGCCGGATTCCCGCGGCCGACGGGTCGGCGCTCCTGGTCGAAATCGTCCTCGCCGCTGTCTGCTCCAATCTCCGGCATCCCGAGCCCGACCGGCGCCTCCTCGACGTCGCCCGGCGCCTTCTTGTGTTGCAGGCCGAACTCCGATACAATCCAAGCCGACTGCTGGTGTTCTCGGCAGTTCAAGAATGGCTGGATGGCCTCAGCGAAGGATATGGATAGATGGCATCAGGACTGACCTGCGCACCGCCCCGGGCCGTGGCGGTACGGTTCGAGCCGGTGACGCAACCCAAATATTATACGTGCGCCGACCCCGATCTTCCGGCGGGAGGCCTCGTGGTCGTGCAGGAGGAGAAATGCCTCGAAAGCGGCACGGTCGTTCATCCGCTGCAGGAATTGAAGGATCCCTCCACGCTCATCTCAGGAAAAATCCTGCGCGCGGCCTCCGAAGATGACCGGCTCGTCATCGTCAAGAACAGCCTGTCGGCCCGGCAGGCGCTTGTCCAGGCGAAGGTCCAGGTCGAACGCCGGCAGCTTCCCATGGCGCTCTTTCACGCCCGATACAGCTTCGACCGCACCCGCCTGACCTTCCAGTTTACCGCCGAGGGACGGATCGATTTTCGCGAACTCCTGAAAGACCTCGCCGCGCTCTTCCGCGCGCGAATTGAACTGAGGCAGGTGGGCGCCCGGGAGGAAACGCGCGTCATCGGCGGATTCGGTCCCTGCGGCCGCCGCACCTGCTGCTCGACCTTTCTGGCCGACTTGCGGTCGATCTCGATCAAGATGGCCAAGGACCAGGGATTGCAGCAGAATCCCAATAAAGTCACGGGACTCTGCGGCAAGCTCATGTGTTGTCTCCGGTACGAAGTCGAGTTTTACAGAAACACGCTCGCGGCCTATCCCCCCATCGATTCGCAGGTCGTGGGGGACAATATTCGTGGAACGGTCATCCATCAGAATCCCGTCAAGGGCACGGTCACGCTCGGTGTCGCCGAGGGTCTGACGCGGGAAGTCCCGGTCGGCGCCGTTCAGGCCGTTCAAACGGCCTGACGGGTTTCGAGTCTCCCATGCCTGCCGCGCGGCCGATCCTCATCACCACGCCGATCTATTACGTCAATGACGTGCCCCACATCGGTCATGCCTACACCACCATCGCGGCGGACGTCGTCGCGCGGCATCACCGGGCGTTCGGCCGGCCCGTGTTCTTCCTCACGGGAACCGACGAGCACGGCCTCAAGGTGCAGAAGGCGGCGGAGGAGCGCGGCGTCAGTCCCAAACGGCATTGCGACGAAACGGTCGAACGGTTCCTGAGCCTCTGGCGCGTTCTCAACATCTCCTTCGATGCCTTCATCCGCACGACCGACTCCGACCACGAGCAATTCGTCCGCGGCGCGCTCGAGGATCTTTGGAAAAAGGGCGAAATCGTGGCCCGGGATTATGTCGGGTGCTATTGCGTGCCTTGCGAGCGCTTCTGGACGGACAAGGATCTTCAGGACGGTAATTGCCCCGATTGCCGCAGGCCGGTCGAACGGCTCTCGGAAAAAAATTATTTTTTCTTGATGAGCCGCCGGCAGGACGAACTCCGCGCAGCGATCCGGAGCGGCCGCATGTCGGTCCTGCCGGAGTCCCGGAGAAACGAGGTGCTGGGATTCCTGGAAAAACCGCTGGAGGATCTCTGCATCTCGAGACCCAAAAAACGGCTCGAATGGGGAATTCCCCTGCCCTTTGACGCCGACTACGTCACCTACGTCTGGTTTGACGCCCTGCTCAATTACGCCTCCGCGCTTGTCTACACCCCGCGCGGCCGGCCCGGCGCAACGCCGCCCGACTGGCAGACGGCCGACATCGTGCATCTGATCGGAAAAGACATCCTCACGACGCACTCGGTCTACTGGCCCTCGATGCTGCTCGGCCTCGGATGGGCATTGCCCGCGCGGATCGTCGCGCACGGATGGTGGACGGTCGAAGGCCAGAAGATGTCGAAGTCGCTTGGAAACGCGATCGATCCAAATGTCATCACCGCAACCTACGGGGTCGACGCGTTCCGGTATTTTCTGCTCCGAGAAGTTCCTTTCGGCCAGGACGGCGATTTTTCGGCGGCGGGACTGCTCGGCCGGATCCATCACGACCTCGCCGACGAGTTCGGAAATCTGGTCGGCCGGCTGGCGGCGCTGGTCAAGCAGAAGGAGAACGGAAAGATCGCGTTGGATGCGTTTCGGCCGGAGGCGGCCAGGCGAAAGCTGCTGGACGACGCCCGGGCGGCCACCGAATCGTTCCAATTCTCCGTCGCCCTCACGGCATTGAGTGCGCTCTTCGCCGATCTCAACAAAAAAATAAACGACGAGCGGCCATGGGAATCCGAGGCCTCCCGGCGGCGCGAGACGCTCGCCACCGCCGCGGTGGAACTTGCGCGCGCCGTCTTCCTGCTCTCCGCCTACACGCCGGACCTCGCGAAAAGTGCGGCAGAGCGGCTGGGCTGCGCGCGCGATTTCCAGGACGCCGCGCGGCTTTTTTCGGACGACGAGGTTCGTCGCGCGGCGCCGTGGACGGTGTCGGCGGGAAAACCGCTGGTTGAAAAACTGGTTATCCCTTTATCCCCGGCAACTCTTCCTGAAGGCAAGGCTGTGATTGACTTCGCTGACTTTCAGAAAATCGAACTCAAAACCGCCAGGATCCTCACGGCCGAACGCGTTGCGGGCAGCGACAAGCTCATCCGGCTGGAGGTGGCGCTCGGGGAGGAACCTGTAATCAAACGCCAGCTCGTCGCCGGCATCGGCCGCCGGTACGCGCCGGAACAGCTTGTCGGCAAGTCCGTGATCGTGGTGGCCAACTTGAAGCCCAGAAAAATCTTCGGCGTCGAATCCAACGGCATGATCCTGGCGGCCGGAACCGAAACGGGCCTCTGCCTTCTGACGCCGGACGGCGAGATCGACCCGGGAACGCCCGTTCAGTAAGCTGATTTACGCCGCCGACACTCACTGTCACCTCGATGATCCGGCCTTTGCGCCGGATCTGGCCGAAGTCATCCAACGGGCGGCGGAAGCCGGCGTTCGGCCGATTGTCGCGCCGGCCGAATCTCTGCCTTCCGCAAAACGCATCCTCGAAATCGCGGCGGTTCACCCCTCCGTCCTTCCCTGTGTCGGCGTTCATCCGCACAAGGCGCAGTCGTTCGATGAATCTCAAATGCCTCTCTTTGAGTCGATGGCCGCCCGCCCAGAGGTCGTCGGGATCGGGGAAATCGGCCTCGATTATTATTATGAATTCAGCCCGCCCGACACCCAGATGCGGACGCTCTCCTTTTTTCTAGAAATGGCCGCACGGCTCAACAAGCCGGCTTGCCTCCACGTGCGGGACAAGTCCGGGGAGAGTCGCGCCGTGGATGATCTTCTGGGCGCGCTCCGACCGCTGGCGGGCCGGCTCCGCGGCGTCGTCCACTGCTTTTCCGGCGGTCTCGAGGATGCCCGCCGCATCCTTGATCTGGGACTCCACCTGTCCTTCACCGGCATCCTGACGTTCAAGAATGCGTCCGCCCTTCGCGATGTCTTCGCGCGCCTTCCTGCCGACCGGATCCTGCTCGAAACCGACGCGCCGTATCTCGCGCCCGACCCCCATCGGGGACACCGCAACGAACCCATGTTTCTCACGCGCATCTTTACCCTCTCGGCCGGCCTCCTGCGCCTCGCCGAACCCGACTGGTCCGACCGCCTGCGGCTGAACCAGACGCAGGTGTTCGGCCGGGCCTGCGCATGAGGAAGCGCCGCCCCTGTTAAAAAAATCCTATTGACAGGAGGCGCCCGATCAGGTTTAAGGAGGATACAGGAAGAGAGATACGGCATCCGAACATACAATGTGTTTTTTGTTTTCGGATTTTTCTCATAACTTTTGACACTGAGGGGTGTCGGGTGCCGTGTAAGCACGAGCAGGACGTGAAGGCGGGGTTGTGCACTCGAAGGCCGTATTATCTCTCGGTCTTTCTCTCCATATTGATATGGTCCTCCCTCGGATCGAGTTCTCTTGCCCTCACTCCCCGAGAGGAACTGCAACAGATTCTGAATCAAATCCCCGCCGAGTGGTGGAACGGCGGATGGGACAAGCTCGCCGAATTGGAATCGTTTATCCAAGCCTATCCGGATAAACCCGAACTTTGCGCCACGGCGCAGTTTTACATCGGGGCGTATTACAACGGCGTCAAACAATATGAAAAATCCGTCGAGGCCCATCAGACGTTGCTGACGAAATATCCAACGGCAAAGGAATGCGTGAAATCTCTGTGGGAAATCGGCTATATCCAGCAACATAGGTTGAAGAACCTGTCTGAAGCTCTTCAGGCCTATAAGCGGATCATCAATCAATATGGAGAGAGCGCCGAGACGCCGAAGGCGATGCTGGCGGCGGGCATTATCTATCACCGGGCCAAACAACCCGATGTGGCGATCCAGACTTATCAAGACTTGATCCGAGCACATCCAGAGGCCGATGAATCTCCACGGGCTCTGTTGAAAACAGGGATCATCTACCGCGAGGTGAAGAAAAGAGATCAGGAACTCCAACCGTATGAGCAGGTGCTTCAAACTTATGGCCACACCAAGTATGCTCCGGAGGCCAAATTGTTGATCGGCGAATATCATATGCGAGCGAAGGACCATGAGAAGGCCATCGCCATATTTCAGGAAATGATCCAGGATTATCCGAGCGCGGAAAAAGTGCCGGAGGCATTGATCAATATTGGCGTGTGTTACCGGGAGCAAAGGAAATGGAAAGAGGAGATGACAGCCTATCAGGAGGTGCTGAAAAAATATGGAAACACGGAATATGCGCCCCGCGCGAAATTTGAGATGGGGGAGTGCTATCAGATCGCGAAGGACTACAACACGGCCATAGAAGTTCTGCGGGATCTGATCTGGAAATATCCGAAATCGGAGGAGGCCCCGCGGGCGTTGTTAAAGATCGGGCTTATCTACCGCCAGTTGAATGATTTTGACCAAGAGTTGGCAACGTACCAGAAGGTAGTCGAGCATTTTGGAAGCACCAAATACGCGGCGGCCGCCCAACTCAAGATCGGAGGGGTTTACCAACGGGCCAAGAAATACGAGAAAGCGATCGAGGCGTATGGTGATTTGGTTAGTAACGTCCCGGATGTGGATGAAGCTCCGCGCGCGCTTATGAACACGGCCGAATGCTATTTATTGTTGAAGGATCCCGCACGTGCCATCCGGACGTTTCAGCAAGTGAGCGAGTCCTATCCCACAGGCGAATACGCGGCGAGGGCAAAACTCGCAATAGGGCGTCAGTATCTCACCTTGGGAGAAGTTGAAAAGGCAAGGGCATATCTTTCTCAAGTAGTGTCAGATCAAAAACTGATTCCCGGCCGGCCTTTAATGGAAGCACGTTTGGTGATGGGAGATATTGCAAGATCAATGGGAGAACGCGGGGAGGCATTCGGTCACTACAAAGAAGCGTATCGTGAGCCATATCACAATGTGAAATTGCTGAAGGAGGTGATCGAGAAACTATATCACGAATTTTATCACCAAGATCGCAATTATAATCGAGCAAACCGTTTCATCGCGTATCAGGCGTATGGGCCCACCGGAGAAGATGGAGCGGGAGGAACAACAGATGACCTGAAAGACCCGTTAATTGAGGATGCGCTTGAGGCGGCGAGCATCATCCAGCGGAGGAATGAGGCATTGAGCCAAGAGGATTTGTTGGAATTGTTAAGCTATCTATTACCGAAAATAGGCAAGTTTGAGGCGGCCGAAGCCGCGAGCAAAGAAGCGATGTCAATGCAGACAAGTAAGGCGATTGATCCGACGGTCACGGTAGGGGTACGGGTGACAGCGTTGAAACAGTTGGTGAAGAATGTGGCCGCAAGTCCATTACCAATGAGCCATGTTGAATTGTATCGGGAGGCGATCTGGAGAAAGCAGCAGAGATATAGAGATATCATTCCGTTGGTGAGGCAGTCATTGGTGGAGTACGGCGGAGCGACTGCGATTCGGGAGGTGCAGGCTGAAGCGGAGAATCTGATCGCGAATGCGTATGAACTGCTCGGCGATCTGGATCGAAGCATTCAGGAATATGAGATTCTGGCAAACAACGCGCCGACACTGGATTGGGAATTGTTCTGGCGGTTTATTCTGGCCGAGTTATATATTGACAAGGGCGAAGATGAGAAAGGGATATCGATTTATCGCAGCGTGATTCAGAATCATTTTCAGCATGAGAACTGGCCTGCCTCTGCGCATTTTGAACTGGCGATATATTTCAAGGATATAGGGGAAGTCGCCCAAGCACGTAAAGAATTACAGGAGATCGTGGCACATTATCCGAAATCGGCATGGTTCGACCCTGCGACAATAAATCTGACGACATGGAAATGAGATCAAACCAGATGCGGCTCTGTCGATTAGTGTCTCTTCCGGGCCTGGTGGACATCCCTCACATTCGGTCGATATCGAGGGGCTGGCGAAATGGTCGCACAGCAACAATGAGACGATTGTTTCCCTTGGAAATACAATGTCGACTTGGAGTCGACAATCATCAGCCAGCTCCGAAGAGTTTTTCATAAGCATGGCCTCTCAGAACGAGTTTCGAACCCCTCGGCTTGGGCCGAGGCTCGTTGACATAAAATATGTCCTAAAAATGCTCTTCTGGTTTATGCTATGCTCTGCCATCATGATCATCTTTGTCGTCCCTATTGCTATAGCTTGGGTTCGAGTAACAATAACGATTCCCGGCTCTGCGGACAGGTGGTTCGTTTATTGTAACGAAACGGTTACTGTCCACGCGAGAGTTCGCTCAGGATTATGGAGACCCAACAAAGGACATAATGATATTAGTAATCCTAATTATTATCAAATACCCGTCAGCGTTATATGGTCATTGACCACAGATATGCCGACGGGCGCGGGTTCTATATCTTCGCCGTCGACCACCGATTCCTATGGTCTTACGACCACCACCTATACGGCTCCAGGTACAACCGGAGGACCTTCCAAGCTTGGGCATACCACAGTTAACGGATTAACGGCCGCGCCCGGCACTGGAGCAAAAAGCTTCCAAATACGTGGCATCCCCTCGAAACCACCTTCGCCGGATCCAAGTGCAACTCAGTTCAGCGACTATCTTGCTTTAGTAAAGAAGTATATTAATCTTTCAACAGAACAAACGGCTAAAGATGTCTTGTCTGAACAGGAGAATGAATGTCCTGCTATCACATATGATCCTTCGCTGCCTGACACCAGGTCCGGGCTCACAAAAATAGACAAAAATACAAATGCATGTAAATCGGTTTCGTTTGGGAAGAGCGCGTTACGCGATGTTGATGAGTTTATTAAAACCGTAATACACGAGGCCGGACACATTCGGGCAAAGAATAGCACACAACCGGATAAAGATAATGATGGTGCTCGCGAGGATTTTGACTTGGACGACAATTCATGGGAACCGAATGCATTAGAAGATTTTCTTCACCAATTCGAAACAGATCATAATCCCGGTAATATTTGTAGCTAGTGTTTAGAAAAATGCCAATAATTGATAACGTGCGATCGGCTTCCTAATGGATGTAGATAAGGGTTTAGAGGTTGCGCGACCAGACGTACTATTCTGCCGACGAGTAAGGAATTTTACAGGAGGTGGGTCATGATGGTAAGAATGAACAAGGCTCTTCTTTCGTTACTTGCACTGGTTATATTTACATGTGGTTCGCACAGAAATGCGTACCCAGATGATAAGCCGCATGACGATGATATTGATCAAGTACTCTTTATTAAATCGCCCGATCTGAATACTTTTATTCTTCATTACTTGAAGCTTAACATTGATTCTGAAAGGGGAAAGAGAAAATCAGGAGAAGCATTCTCGTTTATATTCTCAGGTCAGTTCAATGATGAAGAAAGGATGGTGTGGCGAAAGGGCGGTCGGATCGGTCGTGAACCGGCACGGAGTATCTGGAGTCTTCGGAGTGCCGGAAAGGGTGTCTTTCCTGATGGCGAACGCCAGACGATGAATGAAACCGTAAGAAAAGTTCTGGCTGATGGGGAGCAAAAAATGAACCCCAGGATACTTAGCACGCAGGGGTCCGGAATGATCTATGTGGGCGAGGACAATGATTTCGAATTGGTGAGTATGATTGGTATTTATCCACTGACCAAGCAGGAATTATCGTCATTCCAAGAGGACATTACTTATACGCCGATTGAATCGGCATATTTGCAGATTGACGAATTATTCTCGAAAGCTGCTTGGACGGTCCCGGCGGATACACCAATCCGACTTGCCATGTTTCTTGTCGATCAAATTGCATCTATTGACAGAGCTAGAAATGGACAGAGGGTGAGGATTGTTCCAGCGATTGAAATTTCACATCAGCTACGAGTAAGGGTCAATATCAACGTGAGGGGATATCTGGATAAAACGCAACGCTTGCTTTTGGATAAAATAGCGACAAGTTTCAAGGCCTCGACGGAAAAACACAAGTGGATTAAAATATCTTTTACCGGTGTGGGACTCGTGGAAACGAAAACCAAGGGTCCACTCAGTGATTTTGAGATGGCACTGATTGAATTGTTGGTTGCCGAGATTCAATCGAAACAGACAGTTGCTGAGATAAAAATAGACGCGAAATTTAACAAGGGCGTGGGCGATGCCAAGAGCGATAACGACGATCATGATAGGTGACATTTGACACTCTGTCCGCTCAAATGCTGGCTAATGGCGAATTATCTGCAATAGGGGTTATTGCCTTTCGCCAATCCGCTTTATAATTTCAAGCACAAGCTGTGCCGAAATATCTGCGGCCATGCGGAACTGTTTACTAAAGTCCCCAGTGGCGTTTGAATTCGCCATATCACTGACGCTTCGAAGTGCCAGATATGGCACTCCCTGTTGCCAACAAACCTGTGCGATCGCCGCCGCCTCCATTTCAACCGCGTCGGCGTGGAAAACCTTACGCAAAGACGCCTTTTTTGATGGTGAATGAAATAAATAGGTCACCGGATACGATAACGCCTTTTAGAATATGTTGGAATCTCCTGAGTTCGTCGCTTGATTTCAGATTTATTGCAGCCGTCTCGGCGATATTCACAAGCCGAATGGCAGCCGGGAAGAAATCCGGATTTCTGCTACCGATGATCGGATTTTTGACGCCTCGACTTGTGGTGGCTCCTTTTTCATCCAACGTTCCAAGGTCGTGTTGAGCCGTTTTCGTTGCAATTACCACGTCCCCAGTGGAGAGTTCCGGGTTGATGGCTCCGGCAACACCCGTCGAAATTACTTCATTGGGTCTAAAGTGTTCGATGAGGACGGTGGTGGTCATAGCCGCGTTGACCTTGCCGACGCCGGTGGCTGCTATGACAATTTTCCTTCCACCAATTTCTCCAATGTTGAACCTGATTCCCTCGATGATGTGCTCCCGACCATTGCCCAAATCTGTTTTTAACAGCTCTACTTCGACATCCAATGCTCCTATGACAGCGGTTATGGAATCTTGCGCATGGGCCATCGAATAAAACAACGGCATGTAAAGTAGGATGATGGTTTGTAGGATTCTGAAAAGGGCAGTCATAAAGGTATATGGCCGCTTCTCGGCCGTCGGACAGTTTTTTATTTGACCTGAACTTGTATCCTGATAAGACTTAATTTCGCGCTCCGGACGCGGCTTGGGATTTCGATATTTTATTGTAGCACCCTTTCCTGACCTTGGCGGATTGAGGATGCCGCTTTTCAAAAACAGAGAGTTTTTGAGATTTCTTTTTACCACCAGCATAGGCACCGGGCATAAGTAAGCCTCCTTTTGAATTATTCTAGTGAATATGAAAAATGGAGCCTAGGCTTGCCTTAACAAGCCACGCTTAAACTGGCGAAGTGTCATGGGATGTTAATACTTACTTTCAAAAATGTAGCGAAAATTAGAACTCGTTCTGGTTTTCGCTGCAACTCATTGCCAGTGAGCGTTTGTTGGCTCCATTAGGAAGTCAAGCTAACTCGGCGTTGCTTGTCAACCTTGCCGCCTTCTATTTTTAAGGTCCGAATCCAGCCCTCCAATTCTTCGGCGGCGTGGGTAAAAAACACACGATGAAAATATTGACCCCACGATCTCGCGGTCCGATAGAACAATTCTGTTTTTTCTTCTGGGGTGTAGGGTGATGACAAAATATCAAGAAGTGCTTCCTTGCACAACTCGATGTTTTCTTTGCTCGGCTGAACCACCCCCTTCTCAATGTCGAATCCAAGCAAAGAGACGGGCTCGGTGTGCACATCGCGGGTTCCGCTCTTGCTCATGTTGATGATGAGTCCCAAATGGGTCTCAAGATATTCTTTGGCTTGGGTCAGGGTTTTTTCAGCGCCGAACTTTTTTCTGGCCACGAAGGTGACATCGTCGGCAAACCGCACCATACGAAAGCCTTTTTGCTTGGCCCACACATCCAGCCGATGGAGAACCATGTTGCCTAGCATGGGCGACAGTGGCCCGCCCTGTGGGACACCCCGACCCCGCCGAACAAGCTCTCCATTCTCCTTTACGAGCTTGGCTCTGGCCTGGGCCATGATCCATGTGACGAGTCGCCAGTCTCCACGAAGGTCTTGCTTCAAAATCTTTCTCAATACGGGATGTGGGATCGAATCGAAAAAGTCCTTGATGTCGATGGCCACGACCCAGCGGTATCCCTCGTCCAGATAACTTCTGAAACACCGCAGCGCGTCGACCGCGCTTCTGCCGGGCCTGAACCCGAACGAAGAGGGCAGGAAGTAGGTTTCGGTGTACGGGCCGAGGACCTCGAACATCGCCGCCTGAATGAGATGGTCTCGGACGGCGGGGATGGCCAATTCACGAACCCGCCCGTCCTTCTTGGGGATGAGCTTCTGCCGCAGCGGCCTGGGCTGAACCTGGTCCTCCAGAAATCGTTGCCGGACATCGTTGATAAACTCATCATGATTCTTAATCCGGTCGACGGATATCCCATCAACCCCGGCCGCCGGCCCGCGTTGCAGCAATCTATGCATGGCCGACTCCAGGACAAATCGTTGAGGGATCAGCGCCGACAACGGGAAGCGGATGGGATAATAGATGGACAACGACGCCGGTATGCCGCCGCGCCGAAGAGAGATCATGGCGCCTTTGGCCCTCCGCATATCGCCCGTGGGCGCCGGCGTGCGGATTCGACAGTCGCCGCCGTCCTTCGGCCGGATCAAAATTTCGCCGTTTTCGTAAGCGATGGCCGCAGGATAGAAATGAACACGGGACGCGTACCGTTGCGGAACCCATGCGTCTATGTCCCGTATGACAGGGAAGAAATACGGCAGTTTGGGGATGAAAAGTTTTTCCTCGTAGGGAAGGATTTCGTCCGGCTGAACACTGTCGCTTGTCAGCGCCTCCTGGAGTTGCCGTTCGGACAATTGGGCCAGCATGAGGCGCGTGTCCGGCGCGGCAGACAAATAGTCTGTTATCACCTCTGCCAATAGCGGTGGGGGCTTGGTCAACGATCACCCTCACCCCAGCCCTCTCCCGCAAGCGGGAGAGGGGGAGGGGCGCCGGTCAATTCGGTGCCTGTATCCAGATTTCGGGCGATGTGAATTCTCTGGCCGGCGTCTCTGATTGCTTCCAGCCGGTAGACTACAAAAAATATGGCGCATTTATAAATTTCAGAAAATTCCCGGAGCAGTTCAAGGATTTCCGTTTCCAAGCCGGGGTCCAGGGCGTCGATGACCTCGTCCAGCAGCAAGATTTTTGGCCTGCGCAGGAGCGCGCGCGCCAAGGCCAATCGTTTCCGTTCTCCGTGGGACAGCGATTGTGGGCCATCCAGTTTCAGGAGCAGCCCGCCCCGCCGCTCGATCATGTCCCATAATTTTACCTTTCTCAGAATTCCCTCGGCTTCGTCGGCGTCCGGCGGTCGGTTCAGTCCCAAGGACAGATTTTCCAGGACCGTGCCGTGAACGATCACGTCATCCGTTGGGACCATGACGACATGATTGCCCCATTCGATTTCACCGATTGAATGGATCGGGATTTTGTCGATTCTGATCTCTCCGCTCGTGGGTAGAACGGTTTGATTTAGAACCAGCAGGAAAGTCGTCTTCCCTGCCCCGCTCGGTCCTGTGATCGCCGTCAATCCCTCCAATCTGTATTTCCCATGTACCGTCCAAAGAAGATGGCCGCCGTCTGGAGCATAACAAGTCAGCTTTTCCAAACGCAGGGTCTTGGGATTCTCGGGGAATTTTTCCCGGCCGGGCGCGATGCCGTCCATGGCGTCGTGTTGCCGATAGACCTCAAGGAACCTTCTGGCCCTGACAAGCACCCGCTGGATGTCCGGGCCGATATCGAACAGATCGAGGATGGGCGACAGGATCAGGGCGAACCAAGCGCCGATTCCAAAGGCGAAGCCCGGATCGAGTTCGCCATTTTTGACCGCAAGGATGGCCTGAACGATCAAGAGGACCGGCCCGATGGTCGCCAATGCATGGACCGCGACGTGGACCGCGCCGGATATGATTTGAAGTTTGACCTGTTCGTCCCTGAAGGGCGATGCCTTCTCTCGTACCCGGCGAAGCGCGTCTCGCAGGATGCGCATGGCGCGGATCGAATCCGCCTTGCCAAGAACCTCCACCATCCGTTCGTTGGTCTGGCCGCGCAGACGCGCTATGCCCCACGAGTAGTGATAAACAAGGGCGCTGAAAACGGCGTATAAAACACCGATGACTACGACGAGAACGGTTAGTTGTACGACGAAGTTCAGCGGCAACATAAACAGAAAAATCGGCAGTGGAAGCAAATGGGCCAGCCCTGTCGCAAATGTTGTGACGATTGAAATGGTTCCATCGAAGGCGGCATCGGCGTCGTCGAATCGCGTCAACAACTCCCCGGCCGGGTAACGCGTTTTGCGCTTCAGGACTCGTTGCACAAATTTCAGTTGCCATTGCAGCCACAAGGAACTCACGGCGGAGGATTCGTAGGCTTCTTTCGTTGCGGAAACAACCAAGCCCACAACGACCAATAGTCCGATGATCCCGGCGCCCATGAGAATTTCGTTTATTTCGCCCGCGTGCCATATCGACGCGATGAGAAACGGCACAGGAACGAGGAGCAATGAGGAGACGATGTCGAAAACGAACAATGTGGCGGGAATTCGCCAGTAAGGTTTCAGGAGCCGCAGCATTCCAAAGATGGGCCAGAGGCGCGATCTTTCCTGCCGGAAAAGGTCTGTAAAGAAAGTGAACGGGTGCCAGAAAACAGATAAGGGTCCGAAACGTTCCTGTGACATCCATCGTCGTGTAAACGACCTCGGCGGTGGAAAAGTCTCTTTCAAAATATTGATGAACCGATGAAGTCCTTCCAGTTTGTCGGCGATGTTGTTCAACCGGACCACGTCACCAGCCGTGATGGATAGTTGCAAGTCGATGTCAGCCAGCCGGGGAATTCTTTGGCCCGGTGGCGGGGCCCATCGACAGGCCAGTGCGAAGGCCGCGTCGATCGCCGCCCAGAGCGCGATGTCAAGAAGGGGGAGAGCATCCGCGCTGCCGCCCGCCCGAAGCGCCGCGTCCCGTTTTGAAAAAAAGTCTTCCCACAGACTTGCGGCCTCTGACGGGGTGAGGGGATGGGGTCTTTCCCACGCTTGGGATGCCATCGATATAAACGTGTCGGCCATGCCGGAAACAGCTTTCCCCTGAGCGATCTTTCGGAAGAAGGGGCCGTTTCGTTGTCTTCGCGCCGTTATTCTCTCTATGAGGTCGCTTCGGCTCGTGTAATCGACAACGAAGTCCCGGACGTTCTCCGAGTGGGTCTCTCGGGTTCTCGGGCCGGCGGTTGTGACAACCAGAAATTCGTTGTCCGAGAACCGGATGACCGCTTCTGTTCCGGAGGACTTTAGAAAATCAAGAGCCATGGGGGGCTATTGTCCAAACTTGATAACCGCTCCCTCCGGCCTTTGGGCCAGGAGCACACCAAACAGAGAGCCTTTGTAATGTACGGCCTCGACGACCACTTCCGATCCGATTGGAGGGACGGTCGTATCCGTGAATGCGACGGTGCAGTTGACATGAGATTCATAAGAACGGTTCGGCCGGATGAGGCCAACACCCCGGAAAACAACTCTGCCTGAATAACGCTTGCCCCAGACATCCGTTATCGAAACAAGAGAGCCTTCGCCAAACGCCCTAAACCCGCGTTCGGGCACAGGCACATCAATTGTCGGAGAATCCGATTGATAAATACGAAACAGCGGTCGGTCTTCGATGACCGTGCGGCCTTCCTCCAAAAAATCGAATAATTCGACGATCCCGGTCACGGGTGCGCGAAGAACCACGGCCTTCATATTCTCTTCGAGCCGCTGCATCCGCGTTTTGACGTGTTCATCTCGCGGGAGCGGTATGTCAATCCATCCAGTTTCGAGTTTGGATTGTAAAGATGAGATTTCATCTGCGAAGCCGCCCGTATCCAGAATCAGGACGGGATCGCCCGCAGAAACCTTCACGCCTGTTGAGGCGACGATTTTTTTCAGAGGCGCCTTAAACGGTGCGGAGACCAGGATGGTCTTGCCGGTCACTGTTCCGGCCGCCGGAACCACGATGCGGACGGGAACGAATATTGTCAGGGCGACAGCGACCATGACCGCGAGGCCCAAAACGGTCCTGCCGATTCGAGCGATGAATTTGGGTGAAATCCAGCGGTTCATTCTTCCACGTCCGTCGATTTTTCTTCAATCAGTTCCTTGTTCAAGGCGACAAGAGACGATCCCGGTGAGCCCGGATAGGGCGTTGGATTCTCCATAAACAGTCTGTCGCACTGGGGACAGCTTGTCACATCCGGCTGTAAATCGAGAGACCTCTTTTTTCCATCCTCGCGCGGTGGGACAAGGTGAACGAAACTCGACGGCGAGTACCATTCGGCGGGAGGCTTGCCGCCCACGCGCCTGAGAAGGTCCTCCGCCAGATCCAACAGCGTCTTCACCGCGCTCATGAACGCCGTTTTTGAAGCGGAGGCTCGGCCAAGATAAGGCGACATGCCGCGGGCCAGGTCGTGACTGTTGGTGATCCGGCGGCTGATGCTCGCCACTTCCAGATAAATCTTGAACAGGAGGTCCATCGATTGGTCCCCTCGGGCCAACAGTTCATTGAGGTTGTCGATCCACGTATCGAGACGAATCCGGTGATGGAACAATTCGCGCGATGGGATGAGGCGCGTTCGATGAGCGTTCTCGGCGATTTTCTTCAGGGTGTCGGCGATCCCCGTCTTGTCGAACAGGCATTGACCGCCCAGGACGGCGTCCCGGATACCGGAAGGGTCGGGAAACATTTGGATGTGGGACAAGACCCATTGGAACGCGGGGAACCGGATCATCACGGCCCAGCCCTTGCCGCGCCTCCAATACACATGGCCGTCGCGCGTCCCACCGTCCATTTCGACCGCCACCAGAGTGGTAATCCCCAGATCACGGAACAGACCGCTGGGTTCATCGGTGCTCGCCTTGGGATGTCGGAACACGGCCAGGCTCGTTTTTTCGTTCCGATACCAGTCCGACCAGAATTGGATCGCTTTTTCTCTGGCTTCACGCGGTTCGATCATCTGGGACGTATTCTATCATCAAAGCCGAGAGGGCAAAAGGGGCGGTCGATACGCCTCTCTCTCATGAGAGAGTGGCCTGTCCATTGACTTTTCCCCGGTGTCCGCGTAAGTTGCATTGGCCATGTCGAAGAAAAACAGGCGCGACCGGCAGGAACGCGGGAAACCTTTTCAACCGGAGCAGGGCAAACCTGCGCCATCGGGCACGCCCGCCGGTCAGCCCCCCGGCGCGGCGCCGCAGCCGCCTGCGCCCGTCCAGCCTGGGGCGCCCGAGGGACCTTCGGGGGTCGACCCCAAATACTTGACGTGGTCCTGGTATGGCAAAATCTTTCTCGGCTGTTTTGTTCTGACGTGGATCGCGTTTCTTGGGTTTGTCTACATCATGAAGAGCATTTCCAGGGGTTACACGGAAGACGGCATCGCGATGTACCGGATGGCGAAGAGTCTCCAGGCCCAGAAGGAGCGGCATCCGGATATCGTGACGGCGGAACTCGCGGCGCTCGACGCCGTCGTCGATATCGAAAAACTCAAGGCTTTCATCCTCAGCGACGTCGCCTACAAGGAGGTCGTCACGGAGGACACCAAAGCATGGCTCCGGGAACAGGATGAAAAATATACGGAGCTGTTGGATCACCTCAAACAAGTCAAGGCATTTGACCCGATCCAGGAAAAAATTCGGGACAAGACCGTGGAAAAAATACAGATCATCCAGGACAGCGTCCGGACCATCCTCAAAAAGGCCGATATGTCCGACCGGCTCGCGTTTCGAAACACGGCGATCGCGCTGGACCGGACCATCAACCAGGCCGCCTGGTACAGTCAGATCGCCGCCGGGTTCTTTTCCTGGCCCGCCGCACTCGATGCCGCCGAACGGTCTTTCTTTGAAGCCCTTCGGTTCTGGCAGGAGAATCCGGAGGCGGCGTACTGGTGGGGCCGGGTGCTGGACGAAACGGCCATCCATGACGTGGCGGCGGAAAAAAAGATCATGGCGGTTCGATTCGATCCAAAATCCGAGCTCGCCGACAGCATCGTTGTGGAATTCAAGACGGCCCTCGACGCGAACCCGGAGGCGCCCCGCGCGATTTACAATTATGCGTTCGCCCTCTACCGCAAAGGCCGCGTGGATGAGGCGGTTCCCCTCTACCGCAAGGTCTATGAAAAAGATCCGCAGATGGAAACCTTCGAAGGATTCCTCGCCAAACGCCGGCTGGATATCATCGAACGCAAGATCGACATGCGCTGGTACAAGACTGACGATTTCTAGCATCCGGTAACGAATACCCCGCTTTTCTCGATGGGAATCCTGAAAGTCGCCAGGCTTGGGCACCCCGCCATTCGCGCAGGCGCGCTACCCGTGCCGGACGGGTGGTGGAAGTCGCCGGCGGCCCGGCAGTTCCTTCTGGACATGGTCGATACGATGCGCGAGTACGGCGGCGTCGGCTTGGCCGCGCCGCAGGTTCACCAGCCCGTCCGAGTCGCCGTCATCGAAATCGAACACAATCCGCGGTATCCACAGGCGCCCCCCTTCCCGCTCACCGTTCTCATCAACCCCCGAATTGTCTGGCGCTCGGATGAAACCGAGGAGAACTGGGAGGGTTGCCTCTCGGTGCCGGACCTGCGCGGCCGCGTGGCACGGGCGTCGAGCGTCAGAATAGAGGCGGTCGACGAAAATGGCCGGACCCGCGCCTGCGAAGCGTCCGGATTCGCCGCGCGCGCCTTCCAGCACGAACTTGATCACCTGGATGGCAAGGTCTTCCTGGACCGGATGGACACGCCGTCCAGCCTGACGCATCTTGACGAGTATTATCGGTTTCACTGCCGGGATGGCGGCGAATCCGAGTCTTGAAAACGCAATCCGGTTTGTATATGATATGGACACGTTATGACATCTGAAAGGGGAGAACCCTATGGCATGGATTAAAAGAATATTTCTGTTTGTCGCTGTCAACCTGCTGGTGATTGTCACCATCTCGATCGTTCTGAACGTCCTCGGCGTGAAGCCATACATCACGGCCCGCGGCATCGACTACCGGATGCTCATGGCGTTCTGTCTCGTATGGGGCATGGGCGGCGCCTTCATATCGCTCGCGCTGTCCAAAGTCATGGCCAAATGGATGGCCGGCGTTCGGGTCATTGAGCCTGACACGCGCGAGCCGGTCCTCCGAGACCTGGTCCAGATGGTCCATTCCTTGGCCCGGCGCGCCGGCATGACGAAGATGCCGGAAGTCGGCGTTTACGACAGCCCGGAAATCAACGCGTTCGCCACCGGCCCCACAAAAAACAGTTCCATCGTCGCCGTCTCCACCGGACTCCTTCAGCGCATGGACCGCAGCCAGCTCGAAGGCGTCCTCGGACACGAAATTTCTCACATCAACAACGGCGACATGGTCACGATGACGCTCATCCAGGGCGTCGTCAACGCATTCGTCATGTTCTTCGCTCGCGTCATCTCCTGGGCCGTCTGCCAGAACGTCAAGGAGAATGCGCGGTACCTCGTGCATTTCCTCGTGACCATGGTGCTTGAGATCGTCTTCAGTCTCCTCGGGTTCATCGTCGTCGCTTACTTTTCAAGACACCGCGAGTACCGGGCCGATGCGGGCGGCGCGCGCGTCGCGGGACGCGATAAAATGATCGATGCGCTCAAGGCGCTCATGGGTTCCGAACGGATGGTGGACAAGGGCAACGAGGCGCTGGCCACGCTCAAGATTTCCGGCCGGCCCTCCGGATTCATGGCGCTCTTCGCCACGCATCCGGCCTTGGAGGACCGGATCCGCAGACTGGAGTCGGCGCGGATCTAGGTATCCCCCTCTCCCGCCTTTGGCGGGAGAGGGTTGGGGTGAGGGTGGCCGTCCCGAAGCCGTTCGGACACCAGCAGCAGTCGAAAGGGCCACCGCCAGGGAGCGGTGGCGATGTAGGGATAGCCGCCTTTCGCGAGGATCCCTCGCATTTCGCCCAACGTGTAGGCGCGCCGGAAGGACAGCGGCGCGTCGTTTCGAAACAGGAGGCTTGGTGGCGCCAGCCTCCGGGCCACCACTTTACACATCCAGTAGAACAGCGCCGTTCGGCGAAGGTCGGTGAGAATCACGCCCACCCGAGCCAGCCGGTACGCCTTCCATAAGAAAAACGAAATCTGCTCGCTCGATAGATGATGAAGAAGCAGCGATGCGATCACAAAATCAAAACTGCCGTCCGAAAACTTCGATTCGAAAAAATCCGAGTGGACAATGTCGATCTCCGGATATCCCGAGATCCGCTCCCGCGCCAGCCGGACGGCGTGCGGATGCGAATCGATCCCGATCAGGCGCATCCCCCAGCCCCGCCGGCGCGACAGCCTGGCCAGCGTCTCGTCGATGTCCCCGCCGCCGCAGCCGACGTCCAGCACCGTGAAGGAGGACAGGCCGCGGACGCGCACCATCTCCTCCAGCGCTCGAACCACGGTCGACGCGCCGCCCAGCCGGTGATTGGTCCACTCGACCGCACGAAACGCGCTCGCGTATTCATCGTAGGGAATAAGTTCGGCGGGCGCGTCGATCTGCTCCCGCTGGTGTTGTTCCCGTTTAAGCCACATGGCGGCTGACAATGAGCGCGGCGTTCTTGGATCCGAAGGCCAGCGTGTTGACCAGGGCGGCATCGCACCGCCACTTGCGCGCGCGGTTCGGCACGTAATCGAGATCGCACGCAGGGTCAGGCTCGTCCAGATTGACGGTGGGCGACACCACACCGTCGGTGATCGGCAAAAGCGCCGCCGCCAGGCCCGCCGCGCCGCTCGCGCCCTGCGGATGGCCGATCATCGACTTGACGGAACTGCACGGGATGCGGCGGCCGGCCGGCCCGAAGGCGGCTTTGACGGCTTCCGTCTCGATCGCGTCGTTCATCCGCGTCGAGGTTCCATGCACCTGGATGTGGCCGATGTCCGCCAACGTGAGGTTCGCGTCCTCCACCGCCAGCCGCATCGCCCGCGCGCTTTCGGCCGGGTCCTTCAGTTTGACACGGTGATGGGCCTCGCAAGTCGCGCCGTAGCCGCGAATCTCTCCATATATTCTTGCGTCCCGCCCGAGGGCGAGATCCGCCCGCTCCAGCACAAACATCCACGCGCCCTCTCCCAGCACAAATCCGTCCCGCGCGGCGTCGAAGGGCCGCGACGCGCGCGCCGGGTCATCGTTCCATCGCGCCGCCAACACGCGCATCATGTCGAACCCGGCCATGATGCCCGGCGTGATCGTCGCGTCCACCCCGCCCGTCAGCACGCGGTCCAGCCGGCCCGACCGGATGTGGTGCAGGGCGTACCCGATGGCGTCGCTCGAACTGGTGCACCCGTCCGAGATGACGTGGGAAAGTCCGCGCAAGCCAAAATGGATCGATATCTCGCTTCCCAGCGTGCCGGTCGTTGAACTGGAGATGTTGTACACGGAAAGACGCGCGCTGTCTTCGCGATGGCCATGGTGTCCGTTGCCGAAATATATCTCGTATTGCCGTTCCGAAAAATCGATCGGCCCCCCGCCGCTGCCGATGCACACGCCGAACCGCCGCCGATCCTCGTCCGTGAGCCGCTCCGCCGCAAGACCCGCATCCGACATCGCCTCCCCGCTGGCCGCCAGCGCCATCGGCACGGCCCGGCTGATATGCCGCAGGTCCCGGTCGCCGGCCGGTAGATGGGCCGCCGCGTCAAATTCCAGCGCCTGCCCCGCGATCCGGGTCTTCAGCCGCCCGGGATCGAAAAGCTCTATCCTCCGAACCCCGCTCCGCCCCTCCACGAGCGCCCGCCGAAACGCCGGCCACCCCTGAGCGTTCGGCGATACCACACCGACCCCGGTGATCACCGCTTGATCCACGGACTCACGGTAACAAAGCAACTTGGCGCGGGCAACGTTCCCCCTCACCCACATCAAAAAAAAGCCTTGACAGACAGACAGACAGACAGACAGACAGTATAGTATGCGTGAAACGCGGATGGCGTTGGCGGGCGGCAAGGACGACGGTGTGGATCATGGGCGGCGTAGTGGGCGCCGTTATTATGTCGGAGGCGAATCTGTCCATGCACGGGATAGATGACTCGATTGCCCGGGCGGCGCACCGGCATGGCGGACAGGGTGATATACCGGATACGGGCGTCTGTGACGAGGGAAACGATGCGGCGATCGAGCACACGGACGAACTTCTCGAACTTGGAAGTCCTATTTTGCTGGAAGGAGACTGGAATGTGGTCGAACCAACGGGTGGCGGATTCGTAGGCCAGGTGCGCGTCACGCCCGGGCTGGGAGATTACACGTTCCCGGTGACTGCGCACTTTGGAACCTGTGTGAATAAGTTCCAGATTGTGGGGATCGAAAATGGTGAGAAGTTCGTCATAACGGGTCCTTGTTCGCCCGTGGTGGATTCGCCGGTGACGTATGTCATGAAGCTGGTGGACCCCAAGACAGGGGATCCGGAGGAACCGGACCTGGCTGCCAGTCCGATCGAAAACATCATGGCGGGGGAGTTCCGTATCCGTGAGATCGCGGCAGGAACAGCGTTTGCCGCCATCAAGCTTCACGGGTTTAACGGCGGCATTCCGCTGAGTGGTGTTGTGAAGTCGACCGAGTGGGGGTTTACCAACAGTCTGACGTTTGAATTCACGCAGGACGGCGCCCACGAACTTGAGATGGTCTGGGAAGTGCCGGCGCCGCCGAACGGAAAATCTCGGACGATCGTCAGTTCCGCATTCAAACGCGTGCTTGTTGTGCCGGCGGGGTCGAAGTTCACTGTTACCGACTGCCGCGCGGATTCGTCGGCTACCTGTGTGACTCGGACGGACAGCCCGGGATCATTTACGATTATGGGCCGGCAGGAAGCACGGCCACGAATGGATCCGACCCCGACCGCGTCGGAGCCGGAAGCCGAAGTCGAGATAACAGTGAAGCATCCGGGATTGAGCAACTTCAAGATCGGATTCCTCGCGGAACGGGAGGCGGGCAGCGGGGGGCATGAGGCGGCCGTCCACCAGAATGTGGCGGGATCGGGGCCGTCGAATTTGACTGACGGCCAATGGGCCACGCATCCGCATATCCCGATCGGCTTCCACAAGGACGGCGCGTTCCATGACGCGTCGGCCGGTGAGGTCAAGGGCGTGTACAAGGTGACGGCCTTCGGCGGCCGGGAGCGGGTGCGGATATTTGTGCTACCGAGCGGCGAAAGGTTTCGGACAATCCGGCCGAACGGCAGCATCGAGTTCGACGCCGAAATGGGCGGCCTCACCCACGATGAGCAACAGCAGCAATTGAAACTGGTCGTGGGGTCGGGACGCTTTGCCGGATGCCACCTCGGAACCATTGAGATCGACGTCAAGGTCAAAGACGAGTTCGGCAACGATTTGGAGGCGTTGGGCCAAAGGATGACGGATGAGGGCATAACGAATATCACCCTTGTGGGTGGAACTTGTGAACATCACGGACCACGAAACGACAACTTATTACAAAATTGCCGTACTCCGGACAACAATCACTTCGGGCGAATAAATCTAAACGACAGTATTATTGATGTCGCATCCGAGTTTGAAGCGTGGACCGGGGATAATCTCCTGGTCAATGATATGAGCTTGGGGGAAGATGGCGAAGGGTATGGAGGTCGATTTGACCTCGACGGAGAATGGGAGGCATCGACCAGCCACGACCCCGAATACGGTCACTCCAATGGTAGCGCGGCCGATTTGGATGCGTCTAATGTCGACGATATAGTTGATGTACTCACAGACGTGCCTTTCAATTATGCCGAGATATCGACAAGCGATCCTTTTACTCCAAACGCTTTCATCGACGAAGTCACTCACATCCACCTGATGAAATGAAAACTTTCAAACGAAATCTGGCCGTCACAATTATTTTGATCTGCGGTGCAGTGGGTGTGTCCGTTGCGGAATTGGTAGAACCCGGAACGATCTGGCCTCGGAAGAACGATTTTTCAGCCACGGTGGAGGTGAGTGTATTTAGGCATACCGCCGGATATGATTTTGTCTATACCGTGGGCAATGCCTCAACAAGCCGTCAATCCATTGCGCGATTTGTGATCATGCACTTCGATCCCACCATGTCATTAGATGAGGGTGTTTCCCAGCTATATGGTTATGTTCGGGGTGTATCCCTGGGAGAACCTGGGTATCGTGGAGGTTGGGCGGGCAGAAATGCCAAGGGCAGAGGACTAATCACTTGTTCCTGGAGTGTTCGTTCCGATCCGGGGTGGGGCAAATTAGATTCTCGTTCCAAAATGCCAAGTAAAGTTATTAAACCAGGCCAATCGGAAAATGGGTTCAAGCTTTTCAACCGTCGGGGTCCGCCAAAAATTGCACGTTATTTTCTTGAAGGGTGGGCGCCCCGTCCTGTTTTAGATGGAGGAAAAATTGTCATAGAGGATCAAAGTGGGCCTTTGCCAGTAACTCAAGTAATAGACAATGCTGGACAATTTGGCGATTCCGTTCTGAAGGGTGTTTTACCGAATCAAAAAGCCAGCGAGAACAGTGTTGGTGGAAAAACATTAGGCCCTGCTGTTCCTCCCACTGAACAAGTGGTTATCTGCGACACGTTCATCCTCGACCTGATCGGCCAATTGCGCGAGGCGGTGGCGTTGGGCTGGATCAAGCACGACCTGCGGAAGGACCAGGACGACGATGAGGATCACGGCAAGCGGAAGGGCGACGACAAGGGCAAGAAGAAAGGCCACGAGAAGGACGGCGACGAAGGCGACGACAACGGGGACGATGACGACCTATCCGCCGCGGACAAGCAGTTGCCCGGCGTTGCGAAGGCGCTCATCAAGAAATTGACGAAGGCGCGGCGGGAGTGCCTGCGCGGTCGGTTTGGCGAGGCGCGGGAGATGCTGCGGGCGCTTCTCAAGCAGGTGAACGCGCAGAGAGGCAAGCATCTGACAGACGAGGCGTATTATCTGATCCGGTTCAACGCCGAGTTTCTAGTGGAAAAACTCTGAACCCCCAATCCAAACCTTCACCCGATCTCGAACTCGCATCCGCCTGATTGATTTCCGTTGGGTTTGACGCTACGCTTTGCTCCGCATGAGCGGATACCATTTGACCCGTCACGCGAAAAACAATCTTCGCCTGTTCAGGATCGACCGGTCGGACGTAGATCAAACCATCGATCCATCAAACAAGGTTGCCGATGAAGGCAAATACACGATATACTTGAAGCAGTTCCCGGCGAAATACGGGGGATTACCGTTGAAGGTCGTCACGAACGACCCGGACAAGGCCGTTATATCGGCTTATCCGCTCAAACGCGGATGGAAGGAGCGCACATGAAATTCACTTACGATCCGGAAGCGGACGCCGCTTATTTCCGTTTGTCGAAAACGCGGCCTCAGGCGGCGGTCGAAGTGCGTGAAGGCGTCATCCTCCACGTCACCGAACACGACAAAATCGTCGGAATCGAAATCCTCGACGCCAAGTCGCGCCTGCCGATCCCTGCGCTGATGAAATCTCCCGTCGCCGACGGCGCACATTCTCATTGATTTTCGTGAGGCCAGCAGGACGACAGTAGAGGTTGTTGAAAAATTCGCCAATTTTTTGATTTGTCCCTTGTTGGACAGATTTTTGGGAATGGACTTCCCCCTGTTTTCTTCTTTTTTTCTACCGCATCCAACCACTCACGGCGATCTTCCCGTCAACCGTAGCCCAGGCTGACCAGTTTCTGAGGCCGTAAAGGGCATCGTCCCTCCAGAATTCGAAGTGCCTTCTTGGCGTTGAGCATGAAAAAGGTCAGGAAGGCGTGAACTGCCATTCGCCACCGTCCTCGATACCGGGCTGTTGAAAAATCGTGCCATTTCTTCGCCTTGCCGTAGATCCGCTCCACCGTCGTCCGAAATCGAAACAGGGCTTTCTGCAAATCCGGCGATAGAGGACTTTCCAATCTGAGTTGCCGATCCAATGACATAAGCACCCGCGCGCGTCCGTCACGCGCCGAGAAACTTGGACACCCGGATGCGCCGGGGCATCCGCCACAATCCCGAACCGAAAAATAAAACAGCTTCCCTTCCGGATGCGGACTTTGTCCGATCGCCGTCTTCCCTTCCGGGCACCGCAAGCTTTGGGTCGATGGATCATACTGGAATGCCTCCGCCTGAACCGTCACGTCGTGGGCCGGAATCACCTCCTGCATCCCCAACTCTTTTCGAATCTCCTCCCGGTTCTCTCCGCTCCCGTACAACTTGTCCGCCAATGCCACATCGCCGCTCAAACCCCGTTCTTCCTCCTGCGCCAGCAACCTCGGCAGGTCCTGACCCTCATTCACATTCCCCGGCATCGTTTCCACCGTCGTCACGATCTCCGACTCGTTCGTCACCGTGTGCACCTTATATCCATAAAACGGCTTGTCTTTTGACTTGTAACCAAATGCCGCATCCACGTCCGTCAGACTCCCCACCGACCGATCCGTCAAAAACAACAGCTCTTCGATCCCTTTCGACAACTCGACCACCGCCTCCGAAAATCGTTCGCCTTGCGCCTTCGCCAGCATCTCTCTCAGTCGCCCGATCTCTTCGGCCAGCACAGTCGGATTCTCCTCTTCCTCCTGATCCATCCTCCTCGACCCTTCCCGCTTTTGTTCCTCCGTCAACAACTCCTCGTAGAATTCCCTGTTGTCCCGCCTCATCGCCGCACGAAGTTTCCCCTGGGCCTGCCTCACGATCCCCAACCTCGACCGAGCTCGCGCGTTCGCCAACACATGCGTCGCGTCCACGATCTTCAACCGATGTGAGATCAATCCCGCTTTCTCCAACTCCTCCACAAATCTCTCGAACAGCCGCCGAAATCCTTCCTCTCCCAATCGCCCTCGAAATACGCTCAGCGTCGAATAATCCGGCACCGTCTCCTCCAGCGGCAATCCCGCAAAATATCGATACAGCGCGTTGTATCTCAGTTGTTCCTCCACCTCGTGATCCGACAGATTCGCGTAGATTTCCAAAAATAGCGTCAGAAATATCGTCCTCGGCGGATACGGTGGCCGGCCTACGGCCGATGCTGAGTAGTACCTCTCCAACTCGCGGTCGATCCACGAAAAATCAAATTTCTCCTTGATCCGTACCAGTTCGTGATTTTTTGGAATCAGATTGCCCCACAACAGATCGAAAAAACTATTCTGCGGTTGCTTCTCTTTGACCATCGGGTTCCCCTCCCTTTTGGATTTCTCGTTGACGAGGGGATTATATCATCTGCGGGGTCTCACCCTGATTTGTAGGGGAATTTTTCAACAACCTCCAGTACCGCTCTTGACTTTTTGACTTTCATTTCAAATTCCACCGGTGCTCGCCGCCTTTACACCGGCGCTTGGCGCGGGTATATTTAAAACACCATGTCCTCCGGTGAGAAAAAGGAAACCGACGCAGTCGCCATGTCGAAAGAATACTTCGACCGGGCCTACCGATATCAGATGGAAGGGAAACTCAAACACGCCGCCCGGTGCTATCTCCGGTCCATCGAACTGCACCCCACGCCCGAGGCGCACACGTTTCTCGGCTGGACCTACTCCTTCACAGGCAGATACGACGAGGCCATCGCCGAATGTAAAAAGGCCATTGAGGTCGATCCGGCGTTCGGCAATCCCTACAACGACATCGGGGCCTATCTCGTCGAAACCGCCAAATACGAGGAGGCGGTCCCGTGGCTCACGAAGGCCGTCGCCGCCGAACGCTACGAGCCCCGGCATTATCCGCATTTCAATCTCGGCCGCGTCTACGAAATCCAGGGGAAATGGGCCGATGCCATGGCCGAGTACCAGAAGGCCATCGAGCTTTTTCCGGAGTACTCTCTGGCGATTGAGGCGCTGGATCGACTGAAAGCCCGGCTAAACTAAAAGAGCACTCACATCTTTCCAGAGATTTCTGCAGGGTTGGCCCTCGTGGTACTGCCACCGGCTCTTCGACCGGTCACCGGCGTGAACCGCGATAATGTTCGCCGACAGCGTTTGCGGCGGCCCGTCATGCTTGCAAATCCTGTGGTCGGCTGACAGCAACGGCTCGTGGACGGCCAGGAGTTCTTGCAGCTTCAAGAGGACATCGTCGATGCCGGCCTGCGCCGGATCCAGAGACAGAAACCGCCGCACGGCTTCCATGTCGACCTGATTCAAATCGTGGACGTTGGACAGCACATGCAGGCCCGGCCTCAGGCGGACCGACAGGTCGCTCGGGCCGCCGTGTTCCACCACAAAGGCCATTTCTGTGTCCGCGTAAATCCAGTGAAAGGGAGAAAACAGAAACGTCGGAATCCGTTCGGCCCGCCGGTGCGCCTGAAACGCCGTTCTTTCCTTCAACGCCTCCAGCGGAAGCGCTCCGCGGGATTTGACTTCGGGACCTGGGGCGGGCGCGCCTTTCCGGTTGGTGACGACGGACAGAACCCCGGCCGGGTTGATCCCGATCCACGTCCCGCCCGCTCTCGGATCCCTCGGCGCGGCGAAGCCCTCCGACCACCGAAACGGCGGCTCGCCGCCCCGCGCCGGATCTTCGTCGCGGTTCGCCGCGACAATCAGCGGATAATCCGGAACGACTTTGTGCAAAAGAACCAGCAGGCACATCGGGTCAGAGACTGATCAAAATGACGCCCGCCACCGCAAGAACCGTCCCGGCCGCTTTTGTCCACGTCAGGTGCTCCTGTAAAAACAGGACGCCCATGAGAAACGTGATCAGCGGATACGTCGCGCAAATCGGCACGACCTGCGTCGCCTCCATCCGCTTTATCGCGGCAAAATAGAGATACAGCCCGAAAATCGCCGACAGAATCGCCGCGCCCACAATGTAGGCCAGCGTCCGGGCCTCAAGCTGGAAAATCTCCGACCGCAGGCCCGGCATCAGCAGAAGCGGCAGAATGCAGACAAACGTCGTCGTAAACCGAACCGCCATCACCGCGCCCGCCGACGCCTTCTCCATGCCGAGCTTGTCCAAAACCGGTGTCACACCCCACAACACGGATGTCATCAGAGCCAGAATCACTCCATCTCGCATGCGGGCGACAATATCAGCTTGGGCGGGGCCTGTCGATATGCTATACACGCGTCAAGGTGAGGCGCCTGTCACGTGAGGTCGTGTGTTGCGTGCTGCTCGTACTTGGGAGTGGGGTGGCGATCGCGGCGCCGCTGTTTCAGGAAACATTCGATGGGCCCGCGGCTCTCGGGAATGCTGCGTTTGACACACAATTCCTGACGGGGCGAGTCCAGGCCGGCGCGCTTCATCTGTTCTACTCGACTGAGCCCAACAGCCAACCCAATGCGCTCTCCTGCATGTTGCCGGCCGTTTCCCGCCCGCCGGAGGAGCGCCGGACGGTCCTCCATTTCGGTGGCGGCGGCGCGGATGTCTCCAACAGCGTCTTCGTTTCCTATGCTGTCGGCCCCGGTGACGGGCTCTCCCTGATTCCCTTCCCCTACGGGCCACTGGCCAACGGCGCCTCCGGGTATCGGGCCGGGTACGTCATCCGGTTTCTGCGGCATGGCGACGGGACCAACGAGATCGAAATCTATCGTAACGATACGGGATGGATCAGGAAACTCCTCAACGACTGGCTGCCGTCCAATCCTGTCCGAACCCTCCGCCGGATCGACATCCGGCACAGGCGTAACGGAGAACATCTCATCGCGGTCCGGTTCGATACGGGAGTGGCCTACGAAAGAACGTATCGCTTCATCGATGCGTCCTTCCCGCCCGGCAATCTGTATCGCGGGATTCAGTTCATCGCGAAGGCCCATTCGGCCATGAAAACGGAGTTGACCTACCAGACGGACACGTGGATCGTCGTCGACGAATACGGTCCGGGCGCTCGCCGCCCGGAACCGCGAAACGAGCCGGCGGCACGCGCGATTCAGAAGCCTTCGGCTCCGATGGAAGAAATGGTGGCCCGGGCTGAGTCGCTTTTTGCGCAGTCCGATACCCAATCGGCCGCGGATCTCTGCCTGCAGATTTTGAATCAGGACGGCGATCACGCGGACGCGCAGGACATGCTCGGAAGAATCGAACGCCTGTCCGGAAACTTGTCGGACGCCCACCGGCTTCTTTCTCGCGCCTTGGATGCGCGACGGCGCGCCTATCCGCCGGACCATCCCAAGGTCGCGGAAAGCATGCTCCATCTGGCAGGCTTGTTCGCCGCGCGGGATTCGGCCCGTGCGGACTCGCTCTATCAGGGCGCGGTGGAGATCATGGAAAAACGGCTCGGGACCTCGCACCCCGACCTGGTCCCGTTCCTGCACGAACAGGCAAGATTCCATGAATATCAGAAAACATTTTCAAAAGCCGGGCCCATGTATCTGCGGATCCTGTCCATATTGGAAAACTCATACGGTCTCCGCGATCTTCGGCTCCTGCCGGTCCTGACCGATGTGGGAAAACTGTGCGCGGTCACCAAACAGTACGCGCCGTCCGACTCGTTTCTCAGCCGCGCGCTGGAGATCGGGCAGACGGCGTACGGCGAAACTCATCCGGCGGTCATCACCGCCCTTCAGGCCCTGGAGCTTCTTTATGAACTCCAGCACCTCGACGACAAAAGCGAACCGGTCTACCGCCGGCTGATCGAGTTTCAGACGCGCCGCTCGGGCGACCTGACCCACACCGCGCGGCGAATGAACAATCTCGGCATGATCTACCAGCGCAAAAGCCACTTCCAGGATGCGGAAACCATGTTCCTGAAATCGATCGAAACATGGACACGCGCCATGGGGCCGGGCTACTTCGAACTGCCCGACATCCTCGGCAACCTCAGCCTTCTCTACCAGGCGACGGGACAGTTGGAGAAAGCCGAAGCCGTGTATCTGCGCGGCCTGGAGATCAGAAAAAAAGAACAGGGGACCAACCATCCGGAGGTGGCCCGGACCCTCAACAACCTGGCCACCCTCAATCATCAACTGAAAAGATTCGATCGGGCCATCCAGTATTATCAGGAGGCGCTCGCCGCCCTCGATAACGCGACCGACCCCGAGGTCGTCAATCAGGCCCATGTCTGCTACCAGTTGCTGACGCTCTATTCGGCGCGGGACCAGTACCTGGCGGCGGAACAGGCGGGCCGGCGCGCATTGAGCGTATTTGAAAAAGAAGAGGCGACGCTCCGGCCCCACCTCCTCGCCACCCTCCGCGCCCTCTCCCGCCTCTACGACAAAATGGGCCGGTCGATGGAGGCTTCCTACTTTGCCCATCGCGCAGGAATGATTGAAATGCGGTAACGGATGCGGGTATATCTACGTGCTGAAAACTCAATCAGGAGAGGCCGGACGGGAGGGCGCTGAAAAAATAGCCCATGCGTTCGGAGAAATCATGGTCAATCGGATCGACGTGGGATTTGAGCCATTCCCGGTCGATCGTGATTTTGGTGGGGCGGTGTTCCAGAACGCCCCTGTCCTCCAGTTCCTTGAGGATGCGGTTGACATGCTGGCGACTGACATTCAACATCGCCGCCATCTGAGACTGGGGCATCCTTCGCCGGATTACAATCTGGTTTCCCTCGAGTTTGCCGAATTTTTCCGACTGGTACAGCAAAAACATCGCGAGACGGGTGGAGGCCTGGTCATCCCCCTGTCCCAGGACAAAAATCTTGATGATGGTCGCAAAATCCTTCAACAGCCGGACGGACAGGTCCGGGATTTTCAAAAACACGTTGAAAAACGAATCCCTTGATAATTTGAGCAATTTGGAATCGGTTAGGGCGGCGGCGTTCAGGTAATACTTCTCAAAAAACGCCTCGCCCGTGCCGACGAGGTCGCCCGGTTTCAATACCACGATGTGGTGCTTCTTCCCGTCCCGCGTGTATTTGAAAAGTTCGATGCTTCCTTCGACGATGACATACACGGCGGTCACGTCATCCTCTTCAAAATAAAGAGGGCGTTTCTGTCTGACCGCGATGGGTTCAAACCTCCCCGCCAATTTTTGAAGATCCCCCTTCGCGCAGGATGCGAATACCGGCAGGGACTTCAGGAGTTTTTCATCGACCACGGAACTTTCCTATCAGATCATTTCCGCTCGTGTAAAGAAGCCGATGAGACCTTCAGAACTGCACCGCCCACGTTGCGGCCGGCTCATCGTCGTAAACGGTCGATGCCCCCTGCGCGTCCGGCGCGAGCCAGTCGGCGTCGAGATCGTCGTTGACCTGAATCCGGTATCGGAGCTGCGTTCCGGCCGCCTGCGCCGGCATCGACGCCTTCCAGTAGGCATATCGCCCGAATCTCGCGGTGATTTTCATCGGCGCCCAGTTCCAGGTCGCGCCGCCGTTGGTTGTGTACTTCACGTTCGCGCTGGTCAAGTCGCGGTCCGCGGCCCGCACCGACACGTTGAACGGCGTTCCCGGGCCGGGCTGAACGGGGAACCGGTATGTCTCGCCGAGGCCGTCCGGTGCGGCAGCGGGATCATGCAGGAGAGGATTCCACCAGACGTCGTTGTCATTTTCCGCGAGTTGAAACAGGGACTTGGTGTTTTTCCACATCACGTTCTCAAAAATGCCGGGCGCGAGATTGTATTGAAGGTTCGCATAGACCTGCTCGTAGGATTCCACGCCCTCCACGTTCATGTTCCGGTAATGGTCCTCTCCGTCTGTAGAAGCGTCCGAACCGAAGATCACCTTGTTGGATCCCGCAATGGAAATTTCCTCGATACAGTGATTTCCCGTGTTCCATGACAATTCGATATGGTAATTGGGCACGCTGTTCGCGTACCCGGCCGACCGTTGCCGCCCGCCGTCATTCGGACCCATGTAGACATGGTAGGCGACAACTTTGACATTGGGAAAACGCAGAGCGAGGTTCCGGATGCGGTCAGGATCCGCGATGCCGGGACCGGCGTGGATGACCATCGGGACATTGTAGCGCTCGGCCAGCCTCATGAACGGGTCCATCCTCGCGTCATCGGCCGGGACGCCGTAGCTGTCGGGATGATATTTGATGCCCACAAACCCACGGTCGCGAAGGTAGGTTTCCACTTCGCTGACGGATACGGATCCCGCGGACGGATTGGCCCAGGCCAGCCCCCTCAACCAGGAATATCGGGCCACCCAGTAGTCCGTCTGGGTGTTGTCCATCCAGGACGTCAACGCGAGGTCGACGCCGAAACTCTGGGTGGAGGTGAGATACGAATTTGGGGTGAGACGGGAAAATCCCGCCGAAGGGCCGTCGCCGATGTGGGTATGGGCGTCGATGATCCGGGTGTTCAGCCGTCGTTTGAAGTCTCGATTGAAATTATTGTCCCAGGCGGAACCATTGGTAAAAACGAAATTGATTTCTCTTCTTCCATAGGCGTTCATCAGAACGATTTCCCACCATCCGTTGCCGCGTCGGGTCATCGCCGACGTCGCGGGAGACTGCCACCCATCGTATCCGAAATGCAATGAAACGTTGGCGGAATTTGCGAGATCTCCCCTGTAATATACAGTGAGTTTGCCCTGCCCGAGCGCGCTCCGGTCGATATCCACCGGGATTGCGCCGGGCTGGTAGCCCATGCCGACAGATGCCTGCATCAACAGAAAAACGGTCGCCATCATCAGCCATTTTCCACCGGTCGCGATTTTCATGTCGTTGTTCCTCCCAGATACTCGGTTTTCGCGGCTGTACGGCCGCGCGAGAAGCGTTGTGTCGTTTCGCGTCTCTGGGTGAAATCTATCGCGATGGAGGCGTGTTGTCAGTCACATGCGTTTGTCACCTATGTGACATCTGCCGGGTTCGGCGCCTGTTATCAGAAACGGAATATTTTTTTAAGCCAGCCGCTGATCCCCCCGGCGTGGAGCCGGCATTGGATCTTAGGCTCGGTTCCCGCCAGAAAATATTCCCGCTTGACACGGATGCAGCCGGATCGCGCCAGCTCTCCGCTGGCCAGGTCGACTTTCGCTTCAACCACATCTGCGGCGCTCGGAAACGCCATGTCCGGCCGGTCGCGCAGGGCGCGCTCCATGAACTGCGCCCAGATCGGCAACGCTACCTGCGCGCCGGTCAGCTTGAGCGGGCGCGGCAGGTCGTGGCCGACCCACACGCCGCACAGAAGCTCGGGCGTGTAGCCGATAAACCAGGCGTCGCGGTAGCTGTCATTGGTGCCGGTCTTGCCGGCGCCGATTCTGTGAAATCCCCAATCCCTCGCCCAACGCGCCGTGCCTTCCTTCACAACCCCCGACAGCGCGTCGTTGACCAGAAAGGCGACCGCAGAACTCACGACGACGTCGGTGACGACGGCGTTTTCCTCCACCGGCTCCCCCCGGTGATTGTACACCGCCACGATGCTCCGCTCGGCCGGCAACGCGCCCATGTTGGCCCAGGCCGAATAGGCGCGCGTGAGTTCGAGCAGGCTCACTTCCATCGATCCCAGCGCAAGAGACGGCACCGGGAGCAGCGGACTTTCGATGCCGAGCCGGCGCGCCACTTCAACAACCTTCGGAAGGCCCACGCGCATCGCCGCCCGGACGGTCGGGATGTTGATGGAATGCGTCATCATCTCCCGCAGCGTCACGGGGCCGCGAAACGCGCTGTCGAAATTTTGCGGGGTCCAGGTGTCCGTCCAGTCGGCCATCGTCAGCGGGGTGTCGTCCTCCATCGAGATCAGGGTGAGACCGTTTTCGAGCGCGGCGGTCAGGACAAAAGGTTTGAACGCCGACCCGGGCTGGCGGCGCGCCTGAACGGCGCGGTTGAACTGGCTCTCCTGATAATTTTTCCCGCCCACCATCGACAGAATGTCGCCGGTCCGAGGGTCCATCGCGACCAGCGCCGATTGAAACTCGCACCGGCGCGCCAGCTCCTCGGCGGCGGCCTGAAGATGGGCGTCCAGCGTCGTGAAGATGGAGAATCCCTGCGTGTTCAGCGCCGTCGGGTTGTACCTGCTGCCGAGCACGCTGTGTACGTAACTCAGAAAATAGGGCGCCCGGCGGCCGGGCGCGGTTCGGACGCCTGCCGTTTCGATCGGTTCGTGGATGGCTTGATCATAGTCCGCCTCCGAAATGAATTGCTGGTCCAGCATGCTCCTGAGGACCACGTCCCGGCGTTTTTTCGCCAGCGGCAAATTGAGGTACGGCGAATACAGATTGGGCGCTCGAATGAGCCCCGCCAGAAGCGCCGATTCGGCCAGGCTGAGACCGGCCGCCTTCTTGCCGAAATACAGGTCCGCCGCCTCCTCCACCCCGAAGACGTTCACCGGCCCGCGCTGCCCGAGATAAATCTGGTTGAGATACATCTCCATGATTTCAGCTTTCGAGTAGCGCCCCTCCAGCGCAATGGCCAGACCCATCTCCAGAATCTTGCGATGCAGCGTCCGCCTCCTCGTGAGAAATAAATTCCGCGCCAGTTGCTGGGTCACGGTGCTGCCGCCTTGCGCAAACCGCCGCGCCCGGAGGTTCTGCCACGCCGCACGGGCAACGCCCCTGGGATCCACGCCCCGATGAGAATAAAATCGCCGGTCTTCAATCGCAATCACCGCTTGCACCAGCGCCGGCGGCAGATTCTGCAGCGGGATCCACTTCCGCGACTCGTAGCTCGATGAAAACGTCCCCAGCACGATCGGGTCCAGCGTCAGCGTGTCCAGAAATTCGTCCGCCGACCGGTCGACGATCCGATCCACACCGCGATCCGAAAACGCGATCTCCAGGGCGTTTCCCCTTCCAAGCTTTCCCGGGTACTCGAAGGCCCGCCGGACGACAAACAACGTCCGGCCCTTGACGAGATACTGACCGGGCTCCAGCGGCCCGCTTCGCACCGCCGCGTACTCGGCGCCCTTCAGATGCTCGAGCACCGCCGGCAGGGAGGTGCCCGACTCCGCCGTCAGCGTGAGCGGCGCGCTGTAGACGCGGCTCGGAAACGTCCAGCCCTTTCTCGTGCTGTGCAGTTCCGCCAGGCCGGCGATGTGCATGTAGTAATACCAGCCAAGGAATGTCGCCACCGCGAGCAGGACAACGACCGCGCCGGACAGAACGTATCGAGTGACCCGCCGGAAGGCTTTCATATCCAAGGATAGCATGGCCTCTGTTAAGGCATGCGGTCAAGTCAAACCGCTTGATCCAGTCGCGCTCCAATGTTTACATGCTGTTGTGAATCCGGTTGTTTCTCTAGGACGGGAAAGGGCCGCGCGGGCACTGGCGGTCAGGACTCCCATGGCGTCCGAGTATGCGGATCTCTTCGGCGAGGTGAGCGTAAACGGTCACGCCCTTCGAGTGGATGTCGCCATCGCAGAGCTGACTCGCGAATTTCAATCGCGGTTCTGCGAGGTGCTCGCCTCACGGCGCGCGTTTCTTGATCGCGTCGCGACCGGGCGCGCCCGGTATGGATTCGCCCGCCCGGACGAGCGCTTTGAAGACGCGGACGGGAACGTCAAATCGGCCGCGGATATCCGGCAGGGCATGCTTGATCAGTTCTACGGCAAGGACTCCCCCCACCGCTGGCGGTTGAATACCGGCGTCCCCGCGCCGGCTGAAATCGTCCGGCCCGGCCTCCAAGGGACGGGACCGTTTGACGATCTCGGCATGGCGATGCGCGCCCTGGGCGCCGGCGCGTATGGCGCCGCCTCCTGGATGGCCGACTGGGAGGACGCCGGCAATGACTATCAGGACAAACTCTATCGTGCATGGCGCAATCTCAAGGAACTTCTGGCGGGCGACTGGACCGGCCGGACCTGGCGCCACCCGGAAAAGAACAAGGACTACGCGATCGATCTTCCGCATTCTGCCTGGCCCGTGATTTTTCATCGCGTGCCCGGCATCCACCTGCGCAGTCGCCAACTCACGCTGAGGGGCGCGCCGGTGCCGGCCATTATCCCGGCGCTCGTGATGCACACCTTTCACAATTTCGACTCGCAGATCAAAAATCGTTCCGGCATCTATTTTTATGTGCCCAAAATCGAAACCCCGGCTGAGGCCCTGCTCGTGGCGCGGATCCTCAACGCCATCGAACGCATGATCGGCGCCGCGCGCGGCACGATCAAAATAGAAATGCTCAACGAGCGCGCCCGATACACGGCCTATCAGGAACTCATCATGTGGGTCCTCCGCGACTGGCTCATCGGCCCGAACGTAGGCCGCTGGGATTATCTCAACAGCCGCATCGAAATGCTCAAAGACCGGCTGGCCGGCGTCTTCCCCGATCCTCACACCGTCGGGATGACCGAGCCGTCCATGACCGAATACACGCGCCGCAATGCCCTCCTCACCGCCCTGGTCGGAGGATTTCCGGTCGGTGGGATGTCGGCCGTGATGAAAAATCCGAAGTCGCCGCCGGACGTGAACCAGAAGGCGGTACGGTCGATCTGGTTCGACAAAATCCGCGAACGGCTCACCGGCCTCATGCAGATCGACGGCCGGTCCTTCGACCTCTACCGCCAGAGCTGGGTGGCGACGACCGAGGAGGAATATGTGCGGGCCGGCGCGGAACCTTTGCAGTCCCCCAAAGACCATTTGCCCGAACTTGTGCGGCGCCTCTCCGACGACGAGCGCGCCCGGCTCCAGGCGCTCGACCTGCTCGATCGCCAGGGCCGCATCGTCCCCTTCAAGGTCACGCCCGGCGATCTTGCGCCCCGCCGGATGTTCTCGTCCGCCGCATGGCAACGCCTCTTTCGAAGACCGAAAGGTCCGATCACCGAAAAGGGCCTTCGATACGCCGTCTACATGGCGTCCGAATACATGTTTCAGCAGCTCAACGGAAACAACGCGGCCGCCATCGAGGATTATTTGAGCGGCAACCGCCTCATGAACGATTTCGCAACCTACGAAATATTCTGGCACTGGCTCTGGACCGCGCTCCATCACGAGTCGCGCCTGACGGAGGCCGGCGAAAGCACCCGCAAGGGTGAGCGGCTCACGGCCAAACTCATGGCCCGGCTCCTGGACGAACGCAGCGCCGCCGTGAAAGAATACTTCGCCAAACAGGACCGCGAGGGCGTCCGGAGCCGCTTCGACCGCGCCAAGGCCCCGTTGACGATGGAGATTCTACGCCGGCAACTGTTCCATCCCCGCTGGATCACCTATGGCTCCCGGGTGCTCCTGTCGGTGATCGAGTCTTCTGCGGCGGAACGCCGGCGGATTCTGGATGCCGTGTTCAGCCGCGGCCGGCCTGCGGCGGCCAGAGAGGCCGCGGCGTTTGATTTCGTTTACGATTCCCATGATCGGAGGCGCATGCATGGCTAGAAAATCTGACTCGGAAGTGCAAAAAGAGCAGGAATCATTCCGGAAAGAGGTGAGCGCAGTCCAGGAGTGGATGGCTCAGCCCAGATTCAAGCACACCACGCGGTACTGGACCGCCGAAGACCTCGTGCGGGTCCGGCCGCGCATCCGAAACGAATTCACGTTCACAAACGCCATGGCCGGAAAATTCTGGACCCTCCTCCAGACCCTCAAAAACAACGGCCGGCGCGGCCGGCAGCCCAACCATACGGGCACGGGCGGCGTCATCGACGGCGCCCAGGCCGCTGTCTTCGCGATGCGCGGCCTCGAAGCCCTCTACGTCAGCGGCTGGCAGGCCTCGCTCCTCCATTATTCTTCCGGCCGCACCGGGCCCGACCTTGCAAAATATCCGTACGACACGGTTCCCAAAGTGGTCGAACGCATCACCCGCGCGCAGCGGTGGTATGACGCGCGGCAGCGCGAAGAACGCAGTTGGATGACCCGCGCGCAACTGGCGGAGACGCCGGCCGTCGATTACTTCCTGCCGATCTTCGCGGACGGTGACACCGGCCACGAGGCGATGGCAGAACTCATGGAACTCTTCATCGAGGCCGGCGCCGCCGCCGTCCACATCGAGGACCAGGCCCACGGCAAAAAAAAGTGCGGACACATGGCAGGCAAGGTCCTCGTGCCGATGCAGGAACACACGCTGAGGCTGCTCGAGGCCCGCGCGACCGCGGACATCTGGGGATCCGAAATCCTGATCGTCGCCCGCACCGACTCCGAGGCGGCCAAACTCCTGACGTCGGACGTCGACCCCCGCGACCACTGGTTCATTCTCGGCACGACCCTCGAAGATATCCCGGCGCTCGCAAAAATTATCGGCATGGCATGGGACAGAACCAACCGCAGGGAAAATGAAGTCCGCGTGACCCGCCTCGAAAAACGCTGGCCCTCCTTCGCCGCCGGCATCCGCCGCCTCTGGCAGTGCTCCGATGGCGGCGACAGCAAGAGCGCCAAGGAAATGACGGAGGCCCTGACCTCCGAGTGGAACCGCCAGGCCGGGCTTATGACCTACTACGAGGCGGTGGCCAGGGCCATCGATAAGTCAGATCGGCCTAACAAAAAAGAACTTCTTCGCCGGTGGGAGGAGGAAAACGGCCCCGCCAACGCGCTCGCCCTGCGGGAGCAGGTCGAACTGGCGGAAAATATGCGCATCCATGTGGAATGGAATAAATTCAAGCCGAAAGTTTTTGAAGGGTATTTTCAGGTCAAATCGTGCGTCGAAGCGGCCATCGCGCGCGGGCGGGCCTTTGCGCCCTTCGCCGACATCCTGTGGATGGAACAGGAAAAACCGAGTCTCGACGAGGCCCGGCGTTTCGCGGAAGGCGTGCTCGAAAAATTTCCGGATGCCGTCCTGGCGGCCAACAACTCACCGTCCTTCAACTGGGACAATCCCGACCTCCACCGCGGATTGAGCCAGGCGCGGATCGACGCCAAGCACAAGGCCCATCAGGACGAGCAGGGCAAAATGGGATATGTCTTTCAGTTTGTCACGCTCATGGGAAGCCACATGTCGCTCCTTGCAACGCACGAGACCGGCACGACCTTTCGGGAGGAGGGAATGCTGGCCTACGTGCGGGACGTGCAGCGCAGAGAAAAGGCCATGGGCGCGCCGTTTCTCAAGCACCAGTGGTTCGCGGGATCGGGTTTGCGCGAAGCGATGGAGCGGCTTATCTATGGCGGCGCGTCGGCGACCGGAATCGGAGGCAAGGGCCTCACGGAACGGCAATTCGACAAGAAATAGGTTTGTCATGAAAAGGGGCATCGTGCCGGCGCTGGCCGCATCAATGGTTTTTGCAGCGCATCTTGCGGCGCCGGCGGTGGAATCAGGTCCGGCGGTGGGCCCGCCGCGGCCAACGGCTCCGCCGGCAGCCCGCCGCGGCATCCCGCCCGTGTTTGAACAGGCTTCCATCCCGGCCCTCGCGCAAAAAAAAATCCGGCCCGGACCCATCACCGTCGCCTCCCTCGTGGAAGATTCCTTCGCCTTTAAAATCGACAGCGTCCGGTACACCAGCGACAATCTCACGGTTTCAGGACTCATCGCGATTCCGAAATCCCGCAAGCCGCCCTTTCCCGCCGTTGTGATTTGTCATGGATACTACCCGCCCGCCAACTACTGGCAGGGATTGGGCACGCTCGACACCATCCAGGCGCTCGCCGCCGAAGGATACCTCGTGTTCCTGCCGGACTACCGCGGATTTCCTCCGTCCGAAGGCCACGCAACCTATCCGTATCCGGGCGAGGTCATGGACGTTGTTCAAGGCGTCGTTTCCCTTTCGATGCATCCCAAGGTCGACGCCAAACGAATCGCCGTCATCGGGTACAGCATGGGCGGCGGAATCGCGCTTCAAGCGGCGGAAATCCTCGGATCGCAGATCAAGGCCTTTGTGGATTATTACGGCCAACTGGGCGGATTTTTCCTCCGCGAAGATGAGCTGGCCCTTCTCCTGGATCAGGGCGTCGATTTTCCGATGGCCGAGGCGATCTTCAAGGCCAAGTCCCCCTTCCACCATCTCCAAAGGCTCTCCTGCCCCACCCTCATCTTTCACGGCCAGAACGATCGCACGGTCTCGATCTCCCAGAGCCTGATGCTGCGCAACGAGCTTCGGCGCCTCGCCAAACCGGTCGATCTCGTCGCCTTCCCCGAATACGGCCACGCTTTCGGCGACTCCTTTCGGAACCGTTCCTTCCCGCAACTCCTCGCGTTTTTGAAAACACAGATCGGGAAATGAATCCGCCGGGTGAATGTTCCCCCCTCTCCCGCCGTAGGCGGGAGAGGGTCGGGGTGAGGGTGGCCCTGCTCTGTCTGCTCCTCACCGCCTGCGGCAAGCCCGAACCGGCGCCACCGGCGGCCGGCATTCGGGAATCCGAAACCTGGTACGTCGCATGGCTGGGATCGGAAAAAATCGGATACCTCCGCAAGACCGTCTCGCGGACACCGGAGGGACGCCTTCGGCTGTACAGCGAGAATTACGTTTCGGCCAGAACCCTGCAACACCCGGTCCGGATGAAAGCGATCGAGATCGTGGAAGCCACGCCCGATTTTCAACCGTACCGCTATTTCCAGAAGATCGAGACGGGGCTGGACGCCGTGTATCAGGTGAAAGGCTGGTTGGAGGGCGATCAATTCAAAATTGAGGTCGCATCCTCCGGAAACATCATCAAAACGAAGTCCTTCGCGACGGCCGATCTTACCTTCCCGCAACTGGCCGACCAGAAAATTCTCTCGGAAGATCTCTCGCCTGGACTTCGCCGGACCTTCCAGGTGGTCAACCCGGTCGATTTCCTCCCGATCCGCATCACCCTCGCCGTCGACCGCGCGCCGCCGGACAAAATTCCGGCGGACAGGTCAAACGTCCTGCGCGTGACGGCCGCGCTTGGAGCCATCGAGATCGTTTCCTACGTCGACACGTCGGACCCGGAACCGTTTCTCATCGAATGGCCTCAGATGGAACTCAAATACATCCGGGGCGACAAAGAAGCGGCGGAACGCGTCGCGTCCGCGGCGCCCGCGGATATCGACCTCGCCTATTTCGCTGCCGTCGTGCCGACCGGAGGATCGGCACCGCCTGAATCCTCCGGCCGCGTCCGGGTCGTTCTTCGGGGTCCCGGACTGGGGGATCTCAATCTATCGGGAGATTTTCAGAAGGTGATAGACAAATCCGAAGAGCAGGTGACATTGGAAATCGGATGGCCTGACATCCTCGCCCTGGCCGACCGCCCGTCCGCCGCGTCGCCGGTGGACTCGTCCGTGGTGACACCCGCGATCCGGAAAATCGCCGGCCTGTTCCGGGAACGGCCGCCTCTTGAATTTTCTCGCGGCGCCATCCGGTGGATGCGGGCGCACATCCGGCAGGTCCCCACATCTTTGGTTCCCAGCGCGGACGATGTGCTTGAGATCCGGCAGGGCGACTGCAACGAGTTTTCGGCTCTGTTCCATGCCCTCGCCTCCGCCGCCGGCCTTCCGTCAAAAATCGTCTCCGGAGTCGTTTATATGGACGGGAAATATTTTTATCATTCGTGGAATGAACTCTTCGTCGGCGGTCACTGGGTCCCGGTCGATCCCATCCTCAACGAAGTGCCGGCTTCACTCAAACATATCAAACTGATCGAAGGCGACTATTCGGCCTCGTGGCGTCTTGCGGCGTGCTTGAGGACGCTGCGGATTGATATCCTGAATTAAAACTCGCTCGGGATTCCTGAAATCCTCAGCGTGGGAGACTGGCTGAGCCGCACAACGGTCGCAGGGATCGTCTGACCCAAGGGATCGTAAACGACCTTCACGTCCGGCCGCGTGATCGCCTCTTTCGGCACAGCCTTCACGATCCCGTGCCGGCCGTCTGACAGCGTCACCCACGTGCCGACGGGGAAGGGCGCAAAAAGCTGGGAGAAAATATCCCGAAGTTCCGGCGCAAACTGCGGTTCCTTGCTGGACATCAAAACTCCGAGCGCCAGAATGGCCGGCTGCCGGAGCCGGTATGGCCGGTCCGACGTCATGCCGTCAAACGACTCACAGGCGCCGACGATGCCGGAATACTGATGAATCTGAGTCCCCGACAGTCCTTTCGGATATCCCTTGCCGGAGACCCGCTCGTGATGCTGGATGGTCACCGCCCGGGACGTGGCCTTGATCTCCGTGAACCGGCTGAGATACTTGAACCCGAATACCCCGTGCAACTGCATCTTGGACGAGTCGTCTGGCGCGTATTTTGTCTTCTTGTTCACGAGTTCCGCAGGAACAAAGGCCTCACCGATGTCGTGCAAGAGGCCGCCTACCACAAGGTCCCGGAGGTGCATCAGATTGTAGCCCATCCGGCTGCCTACGTACGCCGACAGAACCGCCACCTGGACGGCGTGCTCCGCCGCATAATCCTCGGGATTCTTCACGCCTATGACATCCACAACCCGCCTACGCTCCCCCATCGCCACTTCGTCCACGATCGCGTTGCAGGCGTCAAAAACCGCCTTGAGATCCAGCCCGGGCGCCGCGTCGATGTCGGTTTTCCCCCGAATCGCCTGAAATGTCTTGTGCATGAGCCGGACGGCGGAAAGTCTGAGCCCGTCCGATATCAAAGGCCTCGGTTCGATGGACGCGTCCAGCGTATCGGCGATGACCAGCGTCTTGTAGCCCATGCTGGACAGCCGGTCGACGATGTTGGCGTCCAGCTTGATCCCTGCCGTGAATAGACACTGCCCGTCAAGATTGAATATGTGCTCGTACAGAGAGTGCCCGAAATGCGCTTTATCGATTGAAATAAGTCTCATTCGCCGATCCTTTGACTGATGGCTTACAGTCGGCTTTCAATGACTCCTTTTCGAACGACCCCCAAAATCCTGTCTACATCTTCCTTTGAATGAATCTGAATTTCAATTGTCCCTCTGTACTGTTCATCCCTCTTCCTCAATTTTACTTTTACACCGGTTCCAAGGTGCCTGCAGAATTCCTGCTCCAGTTTCTCCCATTCATTCACGGCCGCAATATCATTCTTGCCATTCCCGGATGTCTCGGCGTTCATACGCCTTGCTTCTTCCTCAGATTTTCTGACTGACCACGAAAACTCAACAATTTTAGAGGCTAATTCTGCCCGGCGATTCTCATTCTGGACTGATAGTATTGCTTTCGCATGCCCAAATTCAATCTTACCGTCCAATAAATACTTCTGAATATCCTCTGAAAGAGACAGTAATCTGAGTAGATTTGATATTGTTGATCTATCTTTCGATAACTTGTCCGCGATCTCATCCTGTGTCAAATTGAATTTGACCTGCAGAGCCCGAATTGCCTTCGCTATCTCTACAGCATTCAGGTCCTCGCGTTCAATATTCTCAATTATAGCAGCTTCCAGCATTGATTTATCATCATAATTTTTTATAATGACAGGGATTGAGTCTATATTTGCCATTTTACAGGCCTGCCATCGTCTTTCACCAGATACAATCTCGTATCTGCCTGCATTTCTCCTAACAATAATAGGCTGAATGAGACCGTTTTTACGTATTGTTTCTGATAGCTCCTTAAGCTTATCCTCATTAAATCTTATTCTTGGCTGATATGGATTCGGTGTTAGAGAGTCTGTCGGCTGATATGTCAGATACTCACCGACTTTATTTCCATTATTAGTTATTTCAGTTGCTAATTGACTCACTAACGATGTCTGTAATGATTCCTCTATCGGCGTTATCTGCTCCCGCTGTGGATTCTCCATTGGAATTAACGCTGACAGGCCCCGGCCCAATACTGCTTTCTTCATAGTCCCCCCTTATTGTTACATTTTCTATGTCAGCTTTTTCAATTGTGGCTGACGTTTCTTCATTGTTGATCTCTATTCCATATAATAGTTCCCTTGCCAGATCCTTGATCGCATGGGCGCCCTTTGACTCCGGCGCATATTGCTGAATCGGCTTTCCGAATGACGGCGCCTCTGCAAGGCGAATGTTTCTTGGAATAATTGTTTCGAGTACTTTTCCATTGAAGTGGCTCTTGATCTCCGACACAACAGCCTCCGTGAGTCTCATCCGGAAATCCACCATGCTGAGGACAACGCCAAGAATCTCGAGGCTGGGATTCGCAAAATTTTTGATCGATTCATAAACCTTGATGAGCTGTGTGATCCCTTCCAGCGCGAAGAACTCGCATTGCATCGGAATAAGGATCTGGTCGGCCGCGACAAAGGCGTTCACGGTCAGAAGTCCCAGGGAAGGCGGCGTGTCCATGAGAATGAAATCGTACTGGTCCCGCACAGGATCGATCGCCTTCTTGAGAAGGAACTCCCTGAAATCCATTCCGGCGATCTCGATGGCGGCGCCGGCCAGATTCATGTTCGCGGGGAGAACGGACAGGTTCTCATAGGAAGTCGTGGCCCGGGCCTGGTCCAACGGCAATGCCCGGATCAAAACATCATAGGCCGTCCTCTCCGCATTCTTGGCAACCCCCAGTCCGCTCGTCGAGTTCCCCTGGGGATCCAGATCGATCAGGAGAACTTTCTTGCCTTCCTCCGCCAGTGATACCGAGAGATTGATCGACAAGGTTGTCTTGCCTACTCCGCCTTTTTGATTCGCTACCGCAATGACCTTCTTCACATCCAGTTTTCTTCTGTCCATACTTCTCCCCCCTTTCCCTTACTTACATACCTCATCGACATCCGCAGCGGTGACCTTGAATGCTCGTAACTGTTCAGGTGTTCCCCCTCTCCAGCCTCTGGCGGGAGAGGGTTGGGGTGAGGGTGGCAGGCTGCGGTCGTCGCTGTCTGTACCCCCCTCACCTCAATCCTCTCTCGCCCCTCGCGGGGGGAGAGGAGGTGAATAGTTACGAATGTTCCACGTGGAACACGTCAGTTCAATTTCAAATGGAAGACGAACAGTGGATCCCTTCTGTCTTCGTATCCAGGGATGGGAATGCTGTCGATCAGGTCACACCCTTGGCCTGCAAGATCATTCTTCGAACCAAAATAAATAATGTCCGTTCCACGTGGAAACTTTTTCATTAATAGGCCATAAATATTCACAAGTTTTATACCCCTTATCAACAATTCCTCAACACAATCCAGGTCTTTAGTGCTGATATCCTCCAATCCACATGGTATTATTTTTACATTTTTTATGCTTAATTTATTGACTACCTCATGTAAAAATGCAATTTTTTTATTATTTCTCTCACATAGTACTATTGATATACTATTTCTGACTAGTTTAATGGTTATACCGCAGATACCAGCACCTGAACCAACATCTAATAAGCACTTTTTATCTATTAATTGTGTTGCAATAATTGATGGCACAAGAAGTTTATTATATATATCTGAATAATCAAGCTTACCTACAATGTTTATCTTAGATTTATACTCATTAATAATGTCTATATATCTTCCAAGTATTTCTATTATTTTCTTGTCCACGACGTAACCGGGCGATGTAAAGGGGTTAACCCCCCTCTTTCCCTCCTTTAAAGGGGGGGATAAGGGGGGGTCCAACTTCTGTTCACCAGTGGAATTGCTCTTCATATCGTGCTAAGATATCATAATGCGATGAAGAATCAAGATGAGAACAGATTCGTTACAAGCTACAGTAAATATTCGGAGGATGCGATCAGAAATTGGGTTAAATGCCGTAGAGATAAACGCATTTCTAGATTTTTTGCTGTATTATTAAGGCAGTATTGTTGTCCTATTTTTCAGAAAAATGGATTATACTATGTCCTGGATGCAGGTTGTGGACTTGGACATGATGCTCAGGAATTTTCAAAGGCCGGTTTTAATGTCGTTGGTGTTGATGCCGTGAAAGAATTTATTCTATATGGAAGAAAAATGGATTCCCGATTTCGCGGGAATAACGGGAAGAAAGCAGCACCCCAAGGAAGGGTGAAATTCATTTGTGGAGATTATGCTTGCTCTGATTTAATCACTCCTCTTATTCGCCGCCGATTATTCGATCTCATCTGGGCCAATGCCAGCTTGATACATTATCCCAAGAAACGATTGACGCCCGTGCTGAATCGGATGGCGTCGTTCGTCCGTCCGGCAGGGCTTTTTGCAGGGACATTTTTTCACGGCAAGGGCGAGGGCGTCTATCATGGATCGTTCGTGCCTGGACGCTTCTTTGCACGATACTTGAAGGACGAACTCCAGTCTCATGTTGAAAACGCCGGCTGGCGCATCCGATGGATCCATACGGTTGCCAATGAAGAACGGCGCGGCCGCTGGATTCAGGTGATTGCTGAGAAACGTTAGTCCTGCTCGGACTCTTCCTCAAGGTTCAATTTTTTCATTCTTTCGCGTTTGCGCGCGTTTTCGTCCAGGATGGTCTTGCGGAGCCGGATGGACTTGGGGGTGACTTCGACCAGCTCGTCGTCGTTGATGTATTCGAGGCACTGTTCGAGGGACATGCGAATGGCCGGCACGATCACGATGTTGCGGTCGGATCCGGCGGCGCGGATATTTGTCAGTTTTTTGGATTTTTGCACGTTCACCACGATGTCCCTGTCCTTGCAGTGTTCGCCGACCACCTGTCCGGCGTAGACGACATCGCTGGGCGAGATAAAGAACGCGCCGCGGTCCTGGAGGCCATCGATTCCGTAAGGGATTGCTGGGCCTTCGGCCATGGAGATCATCGATCCGTTGACCCGCTGGGGAACCGGTCCTTTGAAGCCATCGTAGTTCAGGAACCGGTGGACCATCACCGCCTCGCCGGAGGTGGCGTTGAGGACCCGGGTGCGGAGGCCGATCAAGCCGCGGGAGGGGATGTGGAATTCAAGCCGGATGTGGCCGCCCTTGGGCGTCATGTTGGACATCTCGCCGCGCCGCTGGGAAGCAAGTTCAATGACCTTGCCCGAATGCGTCTCGGGCACGTCGATGACGAGGATTTCGATCGGTTCCAGCGTCTGGCCGTTTTCCTCCTTGAACAACACCTTGGGTTGGCCGACCGCAAATTCGTATCCTTCGCGGCGCATCGTCTCAATCAAAATGGAGAGGTGGAGGACGCCGCGCCCATAGACTTTGAATGCCTCCGTCGTGGCCATGTCGAACACCCGGAGGGCAACATTGGTTTTGGCCTCCTTGTACAGGCGTTCCCGCAGGTGCCGGCTGGTGAAGTACTTGCCTTCCCGGCCGGCGAAGGGAGAGTCGTTGACGCGGAACTCCATGCTGAGCGTCGGCTCGTCGACCGCGAGGGTGGGCAGGGCTTCCGGGGTGTTGGCGTCGGCGATCGTGTCCCCGATGTCGATGTCCTCGAGACCGACCACCGCGCAGAGCTCTCCGGCGGGCACCTCGTCGACTTTCCGGCGATCGAGTCCCTCGAAAATCATGAGTTCCTTGAGTTGTATTTTCACGGGTTCTTTTCCGCGGTGAAGGACCGCCAGCGGCGTTTCTTTTCGGACGACCCCGCGGACCACGCGGCCGATGCCGATGCGGCCGACGTATTCGGAATAGTCGAGTGTGGTGACGAGCATCTGGGCCGGGCCGGGATTTTCCGGCGGCGGCGGGATATCTTCGAGGACAGCGTCCAGGAGGGGCGCGAGATTTTTTTGTTCGTCCTTCAATTCTTCCGTTGCCCAGCCGTCGCGGCCGGAGGCGTAGAGGACGCGGAAATCGAGCTGGTCGTCCGTGGCGTCCAGCTCCACGAAGAGGTCAAAGACTTCGTTCAGCACCTCCTCCGGACGGCCGTCGGGCCGGTCGATCTTGTTGATGACGACGATCGCCTTGAGGTTCAGACTGAGCGCCTTTTGCAGCACAAACCGCGTCTGGGGCATGGGGCCTTCGGCGGCGTCCACGAGAAGCAGAACTCCGTCGGCCATTTTCAGGACGCGTTCGACCTCGCCGCCGAAATCGGAGTGGCCGGGGGTGTCGATCAGGTTGATCTTGACGTCGCGGTACCGCAGGGAAATATTTTTTGAAAAAATGGTGATCCCGCGCTCGCGTTCGAGATCATTGGAGTCGAGAAAACATTCCTGGACTTTCTGGTTGTCCCGGAACAGATTGCACTGGCGCATGAGCTGATCGACGAGGGTGGTCTTGCCGTGGTCGACGTGGGCGATGATGGCGATGTTTCTCAAGTTCATGGGAGTTCGTAGTACCGAGCGCCGACTTCCGAGCAGAATCGGGGGAACCCAGTACCGGCCTTTATCGTCTCCGTTTCTTGCGGTACCGGCCAAGACCCAGATATCGGCCGATGTTTGCGTTCGGATCGAGGGTCGGTTTGAACCAGCCGCCCGGACTGGTCAGGACCGTCTGGACGCCGGGCCCGTGGCCGGCGAGGGAGGAATCGCCGTGGATGACGACGGCGATGGTCACGGCGCCCTTTTTGTAGGACCAGCCGTAGGCCGACTTGTGGTCCTGGATGGCGACGACGTCGCCGAGCCGGAGTCGGTCCAGGCGGTGTTGTTTCACGACCTCCGGGTCGCTGGTCTGGATGTCGTAGTCGCCCTTGTAGGAATCGTTGTGGCCGAGTCCTGAGCCCATGAGCGCCCCGGGCACGACGGCGGCAACCGGAATTTGGATATATTTTCCCGTCTCCCGCATCCGAAGCTTTTTGACGAGCCCGGGATCGATCCCGTGGAGGGTGATGTCGGGATGGTCGACGAGCCTGAGCCCCTGCCCGACGGCGCGGATCATGAGCTTGTCGTCGAGCGTCATCTTGTCGACGGCTTCGGGCGGGAAATCGACGATGACGTGTTCGACGCCGCCGTGATGCCCGGTCACGACGCCCTTTTTGCTTTTGGCGGCGCCTGAAATCAGCGTGACGGTGTTGCCGATGCAGGCGTAGGCGTTGAAGGCGCGGTTGGGATTTTCCGACAGCTTGTCGGACGAGGCGGTGGTCGACACGCAAGGCTCGATGTGGTCCGCGGCCCAGCCGTACACGCTGTCCCCGACGAGGACGTTGTAGGTGATCCCGCCCACGGACGGCAGAATTTTCACCTCGCCCTCGTGCGTGATCTCCCACCCAAAACAGCGCGGAAAGATCACGGACCCCTGCACGGCCATCTCGATCAACTGCGATTCGTTCATCTTGAGCGTCATAAGCGCCAAGCTTCTATCATCGGCCGGCAGGCGTTGTAAACGGGCGATGGAAAGAATCCGCTATTTGACTTTGAAAACGTAATCGTACTCGTAGGCGACCGTCGTGCCCGGTGGTCTGGCGCAGGAGCGGGAACCGGCTTGGCCGCATTCGTCCTTCCAGAGGAGGGTGTCCTTCAATTTGAGTTCAAAGCCGAACGTCCAGCCGCCGGCGGAGTTTGTCAGGGCGAACCGGATGTGGTTATCGCCCTTGACGAGGTAATCGTTGATGGGGATCCAGCCGGTTTCTTCCTGGTATCCGGCTTCGACGATGTCCGTCCCGTTGACTGTGATGGTGGCGAAGTCGTCGACGTTATACGCCCGTACGTAGAGAGGGTCGGTCATCACCCGTTCAGGGGCTTTGCCGTCAGGATGGATGAGGACCTGTGCCGTAACCGGGAAATGGTCCGACGGATAGCGGCCGTTCTGCGAATCGGCGATCACCGTGTGGGAGAGGACGTCGATGGCGCCGGTCACGAAGATGAAATCGATGGCGCGTTTTGGGGCGGCAGTTTTCTTGAAGCCGTTGAATGTTCCGGGCGGGCCCGTGGGCGGCATTTTGGAAATGTCGCGGGCGTCCTTGAGGAGCGGCCGCGCGCCGCCGGCGGTTGTCAGGGTCTGATACGGTTTGGATTCGCGGCCACAGTTGAAATCGCCGAGGAGGATCGCCGGCGCCGACCCGGAGATTTCCCTGATTTTGCGGATCACCAGCGCCGCACTGCGCTCCCGGGCGGTCTTGCCCCGGTTGTCGAAATGGGTATTGAAAAAAAACCAGGTACGGGCGGTGGATCGTTCACGCACCTGCGCCCAGCGGACCAGCCGGGGTTCCTGCCCGTCCCAGCCGCGGCTTTTGCGGTCAGGCGTTTTCGACAGCCAGAACGTGCCGCCGCGAACCAATTCGAAACGCGCGCTCTGATAGACGATGGCGTTTTTCACCCCATAGAATGTCCAGTCCGGCAGGCGTTTCTTCAAGTCGTCGATCTGCCGTTTGTCGGGTTCCTGGAGGCCCGCCACATCGACCGAGTATTTCTTGAAGATGTCCGCCGCCATTTTTTTTCGATGAGGCCATGCGTTCCTGCCGTCTCTGGGGGTGTTGTAGCGGACGTTGAAACTCAAGACGCGGACCGCGGCGGCGCTCCGGTCGGCGGCGGCCGCGGGCCCGCCTGCGCAGATGGAGCACGCGATGGCGATCAGCGCCCAAAGGGCGAACGCCTCCGGGCGCATGTCAGCGCCGGACGGGTGTTTTCTTTGCATCCGCGAACCTCCGCCGTTGGTTTCCCAGAGACTGTCATCTCCTACCTTATCGCAGTCGACCCTTAAAGGTCGGCTGCGGGATTTTCTACGGAGGTTTCGAACTTCATATCCTCGGCTATTGAATAAGTCAATTAAGTCAATACCCGACCCCATTCGCCGACCGCCTCACCTTGAGGTCATCGGTGAAGCGACCGTCGAGAAGAGCGAACGCTCCGACAACTTGCCGGAAAAAATACTCGCCTTCGTCGCGCGGTCGGAAAATCCGCCGGCCCGGGAGACGATTCGGACCGCGCTATCAGTCCGCAATCAGACCCTCACCGCGACGTTGCAATATCTTCAGAAGCAGGGCCGACTCATCCGCCATCAAGGCCGCTGGGCCATGCCGCTGATCGAAGCATCGTCCACCTGACGGTTTTCCGTTCCGTTCCCGCTCCTTAAGGATGGGAAGGGAACGGAACGCGAAACAAGAAATGTCAGCCGGAGGATAGAGCTCTGCCGAGGGGCAACTCGATCGCCGCGCCGACGGGCTGTACTGTGGTGAAGGCGGCGTCGTGTCGAAAAGGCACGGCGCCGCCGGATCCTTTCTTCACCACAGGCAGCCCCCAAACGCGACAACCCTCGGGGTCCGGGGCAGCGCCCCGGTTACCCATTCATCAACCGCGCCTTATTTCGCCCGTGCTTGCCAGTGCTTTGGATGACGACTCGCGTGGAAGACTGCGAAGACGAACACTGTGGCGCCTTCGAGGCGGTAAAAAATACCGTATGGAAATCGACGGATCAGGGCACGCCGCAAGGTGTTGTGAACATGGGCATACAGGCGAGGATTGCGCTGGATGGAGGCCAAGGCCGCTTCCACCGACAACAAAAATTCATCCCCGAGGCCTTCACGCTGTTCCTCATACCATTGGTAGGCCTCTTTGATATCCGACTCGGCTTCGGGTTTGACGATCAGCCGACAGTTCTTTATCGGCCTGATCGGACGCGCCTCTTGACCTCCGCCCAGGGCGACCCTGCTCGCGGGTTCCTACGATGCGCGTCCAATCGCCGATCCAGCTCGTTCTTCTGCGCTTCCGACAGCGGCACGGCTTCAGGGACACTGGCGACGCTATCCCAGATGTCTTCGACGAGCTGAATGCGCTCAGGCACACTTAACTTCACTACCTCAGCCGCTGAAATATTTTTCACGGTACATGAACTCTATCCCGCAACAGCCCAGCCGTCAAGTTTCATTGGGTAGAGTCGCGGGTAGAGTCGCGAACCCAGCGAGATGGCGCCGATGATAACGCCAAGCACAGTTCTTTCCCCCCTGACCTTTACACTCTTGGGGTTCCCCTGTTACCTCTAGCGGTATGAAAATCGCGTTGTGCCAGATCAACACGACGGTTGCGGATTTTGAGGGGAACGTGAGGAAGATCTCCGAGTATGCGTCGCGTGTGGCGGCTCGCGGGGCCGGGCTGGCTGTTTTTCCGGAGCTGGCGGTCACCGGGTATCCGCCCAGGGATTTGCTGTTGCGCGTGGATTTTGTCGAGTCGGTGCATCGGGCGCTTCGGGATCTGGCACGGCGCGTACGGTTGCCGCTGTTGGTCGGGACGGTTGTGCCGAATGAGTCGAAGGTCGGCAAGCCCCTGTACAATGCCGCCGCGTTTGTGCGCGGTGGGCGCGTGGCAGCGGTGTTCCGGAAGATGCTGATCCCGACGTACGACGTGTTCGACGAGGCGCGGTATTTCGAGCCGGGCGGCGCGCCGGGGGCGATCCGGATCGGGCGCGAGCGGGTGGGGGTGACGATCTGCGAGGACGTATGGAACGACGCGGACTTCTGGCCGAAACGGCTGTACCGGGTGGATCCGGTGGCGATTCTGTGGAAACAGCGGTTTGATCTGCTCGTCAATCTTTCGGCGTCTCCCTTTGAGCTTGGCAAGGCGGACCTTCGGAGACGGATGCTCGCGGCGGCGGCCCTCAAATACCGGCGGCCGGTTTTGCAGGTGAATCTGGTTGGCGGGAACGACGAGCTGTTGTTTGACGGGAATTCGCTGGCGATTGACGCCGCCGGCCGGACGGTGGCGAGAGGGAATGCGTTTGAGGAGGATATGGTCGTGGTGGACACGGACCGGCTCTCGCCGATTTCATGCGTGTCTCCGTCGGAGGCCGCTGAGGCGTATGAGGCGCTGGTGATGGGCACGCGGGATTACGCGCGCAAGACTGGGTTTCTGTCGGCGGTGCTCGGTCTTTCAGGGGGCATCGACTCCTCCGTGACGGCGTGCATCGCGGCGGCGGCGCTGGGCCCCAAAAACGTTCTTGGGGTTCTCATGCCCGGGCCGTATTCATCGCGGGGAAGCATAGACGATTCCCGGGCGCTGGCGAAGGCGCTGGGGATCCCGACCGTGACGGTGTCGATCGTTCCGATATTTCGGGCGTTTCTCCAAACGTTGAGGGCCGTCTTCAAAGGTCTCAAACCGGATGCCACCGAGGAGAATCTTCAGGCGCGCCTGCGCGGGACCATTCTCATGGCGCTCTCCAACAAATTCGGGCATCTCCTCCTCACCACCGGGAACAAATCGGAGATGTCGGTCGGCTACTGCACGCTGTACGGGGACATGTGCGGCGGGTTGGCGGTGATTTCAGACGCGCCGAAGATGCTGGTGTACGCGATGGGGCGGCACATCAATGGAATCCTGCCGGTGATTCCGGATCCCGTGTTCAAGAAGGCGCCCTCCGCGGAACTTCGGCCCAACCAGACGGACCAGGACAGCCTGCCGCCGTATCCGGTGCTGGACCGGTTCATCGACGCGTATGTGGAGCGGCTGGAGCCGCCATCACGCATGAAAATTCCGGGATTCTCTCACGCCAAACGCGAAACGTGGGCGAGAAAGATCGACGCGGCCGAGTACAAGCGCCGGCAGGCGCCGCCCGGACTCAAGCTCACGCCGCGCGCGTTCGGGTCCGGGCGGAGGGAACCGATCGCGCGAAAGATTTAACGCTGGAGCGGGATTCCGAACGGCGTTGCGTCGCCGGTTGCGAGCTGTTGCGCGAATTCTTCCGTCAGCGTGTTGATGTGGGTCTTGAAGATCTTGTCGGCGATTCCGAATTCCCCGTTGGCGGATATCTTGTTGGACAATTCGTCGTCCATCATCTGAGTGAACATTTTTGTGGCATGGCCGGCGCTGCCGAACAGGTCTTCATCCTCCTCCGGCTCCGGGATGGTGCTTCGCATGGCTTTCATGACCTGCCGCACGAGCATGGCTTCCATGCCGTCCGCGCCTTTCCGCAGTTCCTCGCGCCGCTGGAGATAGATGTCCTTGAAGGAGGGCGCGAACGATTTGGGCGCCGCGCCCCTTTCCAGGGCCACGGGCTTGTCCGCCTGCGGGAGGCCCATGGGGGATTCCGCCGGTTTGAGCGGAATCGGCGCGTGGCCGGAGGGCGCGGTGGCCTGATGATCGCGGGGATTGAGCGGAACGAACGCGACCGACATCAGATCAGGACGATTTCGGCGTAGAGCGCGCCGGCGGACCGCATGGCCTGAAGGATGGAGATGACGTCCCTGGGCGTTACGCCGAGGGCGTTTAAGGCCTTGACGATATCGTTGACCGACACGCCGTCGGCCATGTTGAGGACCTTTTCGCCGATGGGCGGGCCGTCGGGATTGGCCGGGTCCTTGACGTTGACGCTGATGTTTCCGTGCGAGACGGAGACTTTGGACACGCGGACGTTTTCTCCCATGATGATCGTGCCGGTGCGCTCATTGACGACGATTCTCGCGGGCAGGTCCGGCTCGACCTGGAGGTCCTGGAGGATCGCCAGAAACGTGACCGGGTCGCCCACGTATTTTTCGGGCATTTTGATGAACACGGCCTGCGGATCCATCGCTTGGGCCAGCGGCTCGGAAAACGTCTGGTTGATCGTGGCTGACAGGCGCGAAGCGGTGATGAAATCGGGTGCGTGGAGGAGGAGCCGGACGCCGCCGTTCTGAACGTTGATGTCGGAGGCGACTTCCTTTTCGATGATGGCGCCCTGCGGGACCGTCGCGACCATCGGGTGGTTTCGGGACATCCGCGCGCCGCCGGTTTTCGGGTTGAATCCGCCGATCGACAGGTTTCCCTGCGCGACCGCATAGACTTTTCCGTCGGCGCCCACGAGCGGAGTCTGAAGGAGCACGCCACCCTGGAGGTTTTCGGCGTCGCCGATGGACGAGACCTGCACATCGAGCCGGTCGCCGGGCCGGGCGTAAGGCGGCAGCGTGACCGTAACGAGGACCGCCGCGACGTTGTCGACGCGGATGCTGGTGGGCGCGATCGAAACGCCGAACCGCTGGAGCATATTGGCGATGGACTGAAGCGTGAAAAGGGACCGTGTTCCGTCGCCGGTGCCTTCGAGTCCCGTGACGAGTCCGTATCCTGTGAGCTGGTTATTCCGCACGCCGTCGACCCGCGTGAGGTCCTTGACGCGGACCGCGACGGACGAGTGGACGGGCACGGGCATCATAAAGAGGAGCAGGACACTGAGGATGATCCCAAGCGCCTGCTTGATCCATCGGACCACCGGAGACGCTGTCGCGTCGGCGCGGAACCGGCGCCGGACGCGGATCTGCCGCTGGCTGACGAAATGAATCATTCGCGGCGTGCCGTAGATCCGTTTCATGTCCGTTTCCTAGAACAGCACATCGACGATGGGCCCGAAGATGCGGTCGGTCAGCGTGCGGCGTTTTTTGGCGTTGACCGTGAATTCCGGCGTGTAAGAGATGTGGGCATCCCCGAGCTGGCTGGACCGGATGGTGTTGTCCTTGGCGATGTCGTAAGGCCGGATGACGCCGCTGACCTGGAGGATGATGCGGTCGTTGCTGACGACAAGCGATTTTCGTCCATGGAGGACGAGGTTGCCGTTGGGGAGGACGTTAACGACCTGAGCGGCGATGGCGAGGCTGAGGAGCGACTCGTTGGCGGTGTTGTTTTTGCGTTCCAGCTCGGATTTGCCGTTGATTTCCGCGCCGAAGAGCGGGATTTTGCGAGCGATCCGGTGCCAGAAGTGATCGTCGTCCTTGTCATTGGGCTGCGGCGAGGTGGCGCCGTCGATTTTCCCTCCGACCTTAAGTTCCTTTTCGCGGGTATTGTCATTCTTGTTCCGGCTTTTCTGATTCTCCGTGACGATGACGGTCACGATGTCGCCGATCGAATGCGCGCGGATGTCGGCGAACATCGACTCCGAATTGGCGTTCCAGAGCGACTTGGCGTCCGCAGGTTTGGCGAACCCGAGCGCCGAGCAAACGAGCAGGGCAAGAGCGAACCTTACGGGTTTCATCCTTTGTCTCCTTCCGCCCACACGAAACGCGCCTGGCGTGGGCCTGTGATATTGGCGTAAAAGCGTTTGAGGCTGAGCGTATTCTTAAACGGTATCTGGTCGCCGACGAATCCCGAGGACTGCGCCTCCGCGAAGACCTTGACCCCCATGCCGCCCGCCACCAGTTCGACTTCGATGATTTCCCCGCGAAGGACCGCGAAGGGCTGGCGGGCGAAATCGCGTTCGATCCGTTCGCCCTGAGAGATATTCCGGTTGGCTTCCTGGTCGAGGATCTGTGCGGGGTCGGTGACGGCATCGGTTGGAAGATCGTCCAGCCTTACCCGGCGGAGAATCAGATCGCTTTCGGCGATCCGCTTCCCCGCCGGGATGTGATATCGAGCGCGAATGTCCAGCCCCTCAGCCGACACCGCCGCCGCGCAGAAGGCGGTCTTGCGAATCCCGCGCTCGCCCAAGGCTGAAATTTTATACCTGCGGATCCCAAGCCGTCGGTGGCCTGCCATTTCTTCAAATACAAGTTCGGACCCTTCCGGGTAAGGAAATTTTTCCGGGAACTGCGTGAATCGGATGCGGATGTCGGAGAATCCCAGAGGGTCGAGTTCCGCGGCAAGCACCGCCAAGATCTTCGCCTCCGCGTCGGAGCGGGTCAGGGATTTGTTTTCGATTGCCCCTGCGGTAAAACAGAGTCCCCCCACCCAGCCTCCCCCACAAGGGGGGAGGAGGGAGATGGTGACGGTAATCAGGATCAGGGCCACCCGTTTCATCGCTTGAGACCTGCGGCCGTCTGGAGCATTCCGTCGGAGGTCTGGATGGACCGGGAGTTGACCTCATAGGCGCGCTGGGCGGTGATGAGGTCGACCATGCTTTCGACGACCTGGACGTTGGACATTTCGAGGAATCCCTGGCGGAGCGCGCCGATGCCCTCGGTTTGGGGCTGCGCTTCGATGGGCGCGCCGCTGGCCGCCGTTTCGAGAAAGAGGTTTTGTCCGACCGCGCCGAGGCCCGCCGGGTTGACGAACTTGGCCAGCGTGATCGTTCCGATCTGCGCCGGCGCGACCGCGCCGGGCTGCTGGACCGAGACGGTGCCGTCGGTGGTGATGAGAATGGCGGTAGCGTCCTGCGGCACCGTGATGGCGTCCGCGATGGGGTCGCCATCGGAGGTAACGACGCGGCCGGTCGAATCGAGTTTGAAGCTGCCGTCTCGCGTGAAGGCCGTGATGCCGCCCGCGAGGGTGACGCGGAAAAACCCGTCGCCCTCGACAGCGATATCGAGCGGATTGGCGGTGCGTTTGAGGCTTCCCTGCTCGAACATTTTTTGCGTCGCCGCCACGCGGGTGCCCAAGCCCACCTGGATGCCGGTCGGGATCTGGACGTCGCCGGAGGTCGGCGTGCCGGCGAGGAGCATGCGCTGATACATGAGGTCTTCGAAGTCGACACGGTCTTTTTTAAAAGCCGTGGTATTGACGTTGGCGAGGTTGTTCGAAATGACGTCGACATTGAACTGCTGTCCGATCATGCCGGTCGACGCGGTCCACAAAGATCTCATCATGGCAGGTTGACCTCCTTCAGTTGGGTTCTCATACTCTCGATACCTCGTTGACGGCCTGGCCGAGGAGCTGGTCGTGGGACGTGATGACCCGCTGGTTGGCCTCGTAGGCGCGGTTGACGACGATCATTTGCACCATGTCTTTGACGATATTCGAATTCGCGGCTTCGACGAAACCCTGGCGGAATTCCGTCGGGGCGGGCGCGGGGACGGGGTCGCCGCTTTTTTGCGTTTGCGCAAAGAAATTATCGCCGACTTTGGAAAGCATCTGCATATCTTTGAAGGTGACCAGCCGTATCTGTCCGAGCACGATCCCGTCGCGGTCGACGAGGAGGCCATTTTTCTGGACGTAGAGGCCTTCGACGTTTACCGGAATGGGATCTCCGTCCACGCCGAGGACGCGGTCGCCGTGGAGGTTCGTGAGAAGCCCGTCGCCGTTGCGGATGAAGTTTCCGGCCCGCGTGTAGAATTTGCCTTGGCCGGGCCGATCCACCTCAAAGAATCCCTCGCCCCAGATGGCGAGGTCGAGCGGGTTGCCCGTGGACTTCAACGCGCCCTGCGAAAAGTCGACATACTCGCCCTTGACGCGCACGCCGGTGCCCATGTCGCCGATGTAGGGCCGGATATCGAAATCGCCGGCGGGCGTTTCGATGACGTTGTGGAAGAGGCGATGCATCTTGAAGCGGGGTTCCTCTTTCCAGAGCATGAGGTGCCGTTTAAAGGCCGGGGTGTCGACGTTGGCGAGGTTGTTGGAGAGGACGTCCATTTCAGTCCATTTGGCGAGCATGCCGGATGCGCCGGTGTAGATGCCGCGAATCATCCGTGTTTCCTTCGGATGGCGGCGCCGACGCTTCTCAGTTTTTTTTCCATCGTTTCGTAGCCGCGGTCCAGGTGATAGACGCGGCTGATGGTGGTTTTGCCCTCGGCCACGAGCCCCGCCAGCACGAGTGCGGCGCTGGCGCGAAGATCCGAGGCGGTGACGGGCGCGCCCTTGAGGCACCGTGCGCCCTTGATCACAGCCACGCGCCCTTCGAGGGAGATGTCGGCGCCCATGCGTGTGAGTTCGGCGGCATGGAGGAATCTGTTTTCAAACACCGTTTCCGTGATGACGCTGGTCCCGTCGCCGACCGCCATGAGCGACATGAACTGCGCCTGCATGTCGGTCGGGAATCCCGGGTAGGGCATGGTGGTGAGGGTCAGGGCCCGGGGCCGGCGGTCCGCCGAGACTCGCACTTCGTCGACGTCCCGGTCGACCCGCGCGCCGGCCTCGGCCAGCCGATCGAGGACGGCGGCCATGTGGTCCGGCCGGGCATGGAGGAGGCGCAGATCACCGCGGGTCAGCGTCGCGGCGACCGCATAGGTGCCGGCTTCGATCCGGTCAGGGACCACGCGATGTTTGACGCCTTGGAGCCGTGCCGCGCCGCGGACCACGAGTTTGGAGGTCCCCGCGCCCTGAACGGATGCGCCTGCGGCCGTGAGGAATGCGGCGAGGTCCGAGATTTCCGGCTCGCGGGACGCGTTCAGGAGGGTCGTTTGCCGCGGCAAGGCGGCCGCGTACATCATCAGATTTTCGGTCGCGCCGACGCTCGGAAAGGGCAGGCGGACGATCCGTTTTGGGGTGTCTTTTGCCGCCAGTTCCACGTAGCCGGCATCGAGGGATATCGCAGCGCCCAGGGCCTGAAATCCCTTGAGGTGGAGATCGATCGGCCGCGCTCCGATCGCGCAGCCGCCGGGCAGGGACACGCGCGCTTTCCGGAATCGCGCAAGCAGGGGTCCCATCACGAGGATGCTCGCCCGCATGGTCCGCACGAGCTCGTAGGGCGCGACGAAGGACCGAAGTCTGCGGGAATCGATGGTCAGGCGTGGCGGCGCGCAGTCGATCTTCGCGCCCAGCCAGGTCAGAAGTTTTGCCATGGTATGGACATCTCTCAAGTTCGGCACGTTTTCGATTTCGACGAAGTCGGAAGTCAGCAGGCTCGCCGCCATGATGGGCAGCACGGCATTCTTGGATCCGCTGATTGTGATCTTCCCTCGAAGCGGTTTCCCGCCGTCGATCACAAAGGTGTCCATCCCTGTGTTTCCCCCTACCACCACCCCAAGCCAAGCCCCCCTCAGGGGCTCTTGTTTGATCTTCGGTATGCAGGGGCCTGGACTTTAAAATTCTTCAGCAAAGATGTGTACATTTGCAATTGTTTGAAGTATGGTGCGGCCCTGTGTCAGAGGATGAGGGAATCCCCGAGCATTCAAATCGAAAGGACATGACGGATCCATATGCGAGAACTTAAGCGGCATCACCGCGCTGACGCAGCATCGTTTTCCCGCCAGAATCGCAGGGGGCCCAGGATGGACACCCGGAGGGCGCCCTCGCAGGCGCCGGCGCCTACCGCGGTCCGGAAGGCGTTCGAGCAGTTGACGGCGACGCATCCGACGCAGCGAATGGTCATGGAAACGCGGCCGGAGGAAAAACTGGGGCGCTGGATGGACCTGCTCACGCCGATCGGCCGGGGTCAGCGGTGCCTGATCGTGGCGCCGCCGAAGACCGGCAAGACGACGCTACTCAAAACGATTTCGCAGGCTCTGACCCAGAACCATCCCGAGGTGGTCCAACTGGTGCTTTTGGTGGATGAGCGCCCGGAGGAGGTGACGGATTTTGAGCGGTCGGTGAAGGCGAAGGTGGTGGCGTCGTCGTCGGACAAATCGACCGAAAACCATATTGCCCGGACGCGGGGTGTTCTGGAGGAGGCGATGCAGGCGGTGCTGGACGGTCGCGACGCGATCATTCTCCTCGACTCGATCACACGGCTGGCGCGGGCCTTCAACCTGCATTCCAATTCCAACTCCAAAACCCTCTCGGGGGGACTGGGCGCGCAGGCGATGCAGGAGCCCCGCCAGTTTTTTGGCGCGGCTCGGTATGTCGAGAACGGCGGGAGCCTGACGGTGGTGGCGACCGCGCTGATTGAAACGGGATCCCGGATGGACGACGTGATATTTCAGGAATTCAAGGGCACCGGAAACATGGAGCTGGTTCTGTCGCGGGACCTCGCGGAGAAGCGGTGTTTCCCCGCGATCAATATCCGCGAGTCCGGCACGCGGAAAGAGGAGCTCTTGTATCCCGAGGATCAGTACCGCGGGCTGGTGTCGCTGCGCCAGATCATGAGCCAGCTCAGCCCGGACGACGCCTTCCGGATGGTGGACAAAGTTCTGACGGACTTTCGGAGAAACCAGGATCTCCTGCTGCAGCTCGGGTCAGGCAGGTAAGAAGGCTATTCAGGCCCCCTCACCCCAGCCCTCTCCCCCTGTGGGGGAGAGGGGGGTGAATCCAGCCTCACCCGGCAGGGGGGGTGAAGCGGAATTCGGCGACGCGGGGGAGACCCGCGAGGTCCGGATGAAGGGCGGCCAGACGAAGCGGCGAATTCTCCAACAATCCGCCGGACTCCAGGGCCGCAGCGATCCGCGGGGACACTTCTAGGAACAACGCGCCGTCCGGCCGAAGGTGGCGGGCGGCGGACCTGAAAATCCTAGGAGCACGAGAGCACGAAGAGCACGGAGCACGACGCCAGACCGTAGGAGCACGACGCCAGACCGTAAGTTGTTAAGTTGTTTTGTAAGTCGAACACGAGGAGCCAGTTTCTGTTCACGTAAACGTGGGGTAGTGCGATAGTTTCTGGACGGCGGGAGGGAAGTTGAGCCACCGGGATACGGTGGTGGAATCGTGTCCCCTGTGAGCGGCCTTGGGCGGCATATGATTAGGCCCATAGCAACGCTTTCGCAGTTATTACGGCATACAAAGCCGTCTATACGCCGACTGCATCCTTCTCACCTCAGAAAAGATACAGAACAACTTAACAACTTACGGTCTGGTGCCGTGCCGGTGCCGTGAAGCGTAATTCGGCGACGCGGGGGAGACCCGCGAGGTCCGGATGGAGGGCGGCCAGACGAAGCGGCGAATTCTCCAACAATCCGCCGGACTCCAGTGCCGCCGCGATCCGAGGGGACACTTCCAGGAACAACGCGCCGTCCGGCCGAATGTGGCGGGCGGCGGACCTGAAAATCCTACGATAAACCGTGAGGCCGTCCCCTTCGTCGGTCAGGGCCAATCTTGGCTCGAAGCGGCGGATGGCGGGCGGCAGGGCTTCAAATTCCTCCAAGGACAAATACGGCGGATTGGATACGATCAGATCGAATCTGAGATCGGACGGAAACGGGAATAGGTTTCTGTGCAGGATGCGGACGCGGCCGAGAAGACCGAGGGCCGCGACGTTTTTCACGGCGATTCGCGCCGCCGGCCCGGAGATTTCCGTCGCCGTGATCGAACACTCAGGGCGGGCGCGGGCCAGGGCCGCCGCGATGCATCCGGAGCCGGCGCCGATCTCACACACTTGGATTTTAGATTTTAGATTTTTGATTTTAGATTGATGCGCAATCCATCGTGACGCCTGCTCGACCAGGTGTTCTGTTTCCGGTCTTGGGATCAGGACATGCTCGTCCACATAGAACGGGAGTGAAAAAAATTCCTTTTTGTTCAAGAGGTACGCGACCGGTTTGTGTCCCGCTCTCTGGCGGACCCGTTCGCGGAACGCCGAAATCTCGATGTCGGTGAGGCGGCGTTCCCTGCCGGCGAGGAGGCGTTCGCGGGGGAGGTCGAGCGTATGGGCGAGGATGAGTTCGGCGTCGAGGCGAGCGGTGTCGATACCGCGTTTTTTGAAGAAGTCCTCCGTGGTCGAGAGGATGGCACCGACGTTCCAGGATTCTTTCAAGATCAATCCTGATCCGCCCGGAGTCTGGCCGCGACATCGGCTTCCATGAGGGGGCGGATGAGTCCCTCGACATTTCCGTCGAGGATTTCGGTCAGGGCATGGAGGGTGACGTTGACGCGGTGATCCGTGACGCGGTTCTGCGGAAAATTGTAGGTCCGGATGCGTTCGGACCGGTCCCCCGTTCCAACCATCTGGCGCCGGCTGGCGGCGCGTTCGGATTCGGTCCTCTGCCGTTCGAGGTCGTAGAGTCGCGCGCGGAGGACCTTGAGGGCGCGCGCCCGGTTTTTGTGCTGGGATTTTTCGTCCTGGCACGACACGACCAGCCCGGTGGGCAGGTGTGTGACGCGGACCGCGGAGTCGGTGGTGTTGACGCTCTGTCCGCCGTGTCCGCTGGACCGGAAGACGTCGATGCGCAGGTCCTCCTCGCGAATTTTGACGTCGACCTCTTCGGCCTCGGGCAGCACGGCGACGCTGGCGGCCGAGGTATGGATCCGGCCGGAGGCCTCGGTGACCGGCACGCGCTGGACGCGATGGACGCCGCTTTCATGTTTGAGGACGCTGTAAATTCCCTCGCCTGTAATCGCGATCACCGCTTCCTTCATCCCGCCGATCCCGGTGGAAGACAGGGAGAGGACTTCCGTGCGCCAGCCGCGCCGTTCGGCGTAGCGGGTGTACATGCGAAAGAGATCGGCCGCGAAGAGCGCGGCCTCCTCGCCTCCCGTGCCGGCGCGAATTTCGAGGATGACGTTTTTGGCGTCGTTGGGATCCCTGGGCAGGATGTCCGCGAGCAGGAATTTTTCCATGTCCGCGAGATCGGACTCCTTCAAAGCCAGTTCGGACCGGGCCAGTTCGGATATTTCGCGGTCGGTGGAGAGCATGATCTTCAAGTCCGCGATTTCCTTCCGCAAGAGGTCAAGCTGCCGGATGCGATTCACCAGCGGTTCCAGTCTGGAGAATTCGCGGCCGAGGTCCGCCATCCGGGAGGGATCGGCCGCTATCTGAGGTTGTGCGAGGAGACGCTCCACCTCCGCGTACCGCACTTGAATCTTTCGAATACGATCCATCAGTGACATGATGGCATACGCCCGTCAGAGAGAAAGGGAACCCGGGGGCGGGATCGCCCGCGCCCTACGTTGAGGAAATCTGGTAGGTTTTGTAGCGGTTCAGAAACCGTTCAATGCGCCCGGCCGAGTCGACGAACTTGTGCTGGCCGGTATAAAAAGGGTGGCAGCTCGAGCAGATTTCGATCCTCAGCTCCTTTTTGGTGGAGCGTGTGGTGAAGGTATTGCCGCAGTTACAAACGACCGTGCAGAGGTCATACACGGGATGAAGGTCCTTTTTCATGGCGCGAAGAAGCTACGACGGGGGGCGGGGAAAGTCAAGATGGGGGTGCCCCCTTTCATTAAGTCGTCCCTCCATATTAATATGGAGGGTATGAGCAGCTTGGATGACAGCCGGTATCTCTGCCGGCTGGGCGTGAACGTCGATCATGTGGCGACGCTCCGGCAGAACCGGGGGACGCTGTATCCCGATCCTGTTGCCGCCGCGATGTCGGCGGAAGGCGCCGGGGCGCACCAGATCACGGTGCATCTGAGGGAGGACCGGCGGCATATTCAGGAGCGCGACGTGGAGATCCTTCACAAGATCGTGCAGACGCGTCTGAACCTCGAGATGGCGGCGACCGAGGAGATGGTCCGGAGGGCGATCCGTCTTCGGCCTGACCAGGCGACGCTGGTGCCTGAACGCCGGCAGGAACTCACCACGGAGGGCGGGCTGGATGTGTCCGGTCAGAAATCCCGGATGTCGCGCGTGGTCCGGCGCCTGACGCGGGCGGGGATTTCCGTTTCGATGTTTGTGGAGCCCGACCGGCGCCAGATCGAGTCGAGTGCCGATGTCGGCGCGTATTCGGTGGAGCTGCACACCGGCCGCTACGCGAACGCGCGTGGCCGGCGGCAGGCGATCCGCGAGTTTGACCGGCTGGGGGTTGCGGCGAGGGATGCGCGGAGCGCGGGACTGCGGGTCTATGCGGGCCATGGCCTGCATTATCAGAACACGCGGCCGGTGGCGGAGCTGCCGGAGATCGAGGAGCTGAACATCGGCCACAGCATTGTGTCCCGCGCGATCTTCGTCGGGATAGAATCGGCGGTCCGCGAGATGCTGGAGCTTTTGCGGCGGCACGCGCCGGCGCCGGCCGAGGCGCCGTTTCCGCCGACGTACAAGGGAGGGACCATACACTCCTGATATGTGTGGAATTGTCGGTTATACGGGAGATCGAATCGCGAAAGACGTCTTGTTCGAGGGTCTTCGGCGTCTTGAGTACCGGGGTTACGACTCGGCCGGGATTGCGCTGGTGGAGCGGAACGGCGCCGGCCGGCTGATGATCCAGAAGAAGGTCGGCAAGCTTTCGGTGCTCGAGGCGCATTGCCGGAACCTTAAGACGAGCGCGACCACCGGGATCGGCCATACCCGCTGGGCGACCCACGGCGGCGTGACGGTCGCGAACGCCCATCCCCACCCGGACTGCGCGGGCCGGATCGCGGTCGTGCACAACGGGATCATCGAGAACCATGAGCGCCTGCGCGCGGACCTCCGTCGGCGCGGCCACAAATTCAAATCCGAAACCGACACCGAGATCATCGTGCACCTCATTGAGGAGAATCTGAAAAAAGGCCTTCTGGTGGCGACTCGGCTGGCCGCGCAGAAACTCGAGGGCGCCTACGCGATCGTCGTAGCCGAGCGAAACGGCGGGATGCTTGTGGCCGCGCGGATGGGCGCGCCGCTCGTGGTGGGTCTGGGCGAGCGGGGCCGCGAGAATTTCGTCGCCTCGGACATTCCGCCGCTTCTGCCGTTCACGCGGTCGGTGCTGTTTCTGGACGAGGAGGAAGTGGCGGAGGTGACGCCGTCCGGCGTGCGGGTGTTTCTCCTGGACGGCCGCGCGCGAAAGAAGGCGGTGCAGAAAATCACATGGGACTTTGTCGCCGCCGAGCGCGGCGGCCACAAGCATTTCATGCTGAAGGAAATTTACGAGCAGCCCGAAGCCGTCGCCAAGGCGGTGGGGACGTACGTCCAGAAGGGCCGGATCGTGTTTCCCGAAGTCGACGGGGTGAGCGGCTGGCTGGCGGAGGCGCCGCCGAGCCGCGTGACGTTCCTGGCCTGCGGGACCAGTTTCCACGCCGCGATGGTCGCGAAATACGCGATGGAGCAATGGATCAAGGTTCCGGTTGAAACCGACGTCGCGTCGGAACTGCGGTACCGGCACGCCGTGTTGACCGACCGGGAGCTATTGGTGGCTGTAAGCCAGAGCGGCGAGACCGCCGACACGCTGGCGGCGGTGAAGCGGTTTCGAAAGAGGAGCCGGAAGGTGGTGACGATCTGCAACGTCGTCGGCAGCACGCTGACGCGCATTTCCGACGGCGTGATCTACACGCTGGCCGGCCCGGAAATCGGCGTGGCCGCGACCAAGACTTTCATCACGCAGCTTGTCTGCCTCACGCTTTTGACGCTCGACCTCGGCGCGCGTCTTCGCCGGATCGCGCCGGCGGAGTTGCGGCGGAAACTGCGCGCGTTTGAGGCGCTGGGCGCTGTCCTGCAGAAAACCATCGATATGGCCAAACCTGCGATCGCCCGGATTGCGCAGGCCGAATGCAAAAAAAATGATTTTCTCTATCTGGGCCGGGGCGCCAATTTTCCGATCGCGCTGGAGGGCGCGCTGAAGCTCAAGGAAATCTCGTACATCCACGCCGAAGGGTATGCGGCGGGCGAGATGAAGCACGGGCCGATCGCGCTGATCAACGACGAGATGCCCGTCCTGGCGATCGCCACCGCCGACGACGTGTACGCCAAGACGCTGTCGAACATGCAGGAGGTCAAGGCCCGCGGCGGGATTCTCATCGGCCTTGCGCACGAGGGCGACCCCAAAGTCAGCAAGATGTGCCGGTATGTGATCGAGGTTCCGAAAGTCGACCCGCTTCTTCAGCCGATCGTCAACGTCATCCCGCTGCAGCTTCTGGCGTACACCATCGCCGACCTGCGCGGCTGCGACATCGACACGCCGAGGAACCTGGCCAAGTCGGTTACGGTGGAGTAATCGCATGAACGATCCGATCGCCGCGATCGCGACGTCGACGGCGACCGACGCGGCCCTCGCCGTGATCCGGATGTCGGGCGAGCGGTGCCATGCGCTCCTGTCGGCCTGTTTGCGGAAAAAAGGCGCGCCGGTCGATCTCGCCCGGTGGCCGGTCCGGCGTGTGAAGCTCTGCGAGTTTGTTGATCCAACCGTCGGCCAGCTTCTTGATCTCGTAACGGTGATTCTGTACCGGGCGCCCGGCTCGTATACCGGCGAGGACAGCGCCGAGCTGATCTGTCACGGCGGCCGGGGGCTGACCCGTCAGATTTACCGCGCGCTTCTGCGCGCCGGATTCTCCCCTGCGTTGGGCGGGGACTTCACGCGCCGCGCGTTTTTGAACGGCAAGATGGACCTCACGCAGGCGGAATCGGTGTCGGCCGCCACACAGGCGGGGTATGCGCTTGCCGCCCGTGCGGCGGCGTCGGGCCTGTCGGGGGAAACCTCGGCGCGCATTCAATCGATGGCGAACCGGCTCGTGGACATCCTGTCGCTTTTGGAGGCGAACCTCGACCTGACGGAGGAGGGCATCAACGTGGTGGATCCGTCGCGCATCCTGTCCACGCTGAATGAATGCCGGGACTCGCTGGCGGAGCTTCTGCGTCATGCCGAGCGTTCCGCGCTTCTTTCGGGGGCGCTTCGAGTCGCGCTGATCGGAAAGCCCAATGTCGGCAAATCGACTTTGCTGAACCGTCTTCTGGGATCGGACCGCGCGATCGTTTCGCCCGATCCGGGCACGACGCGGGACGTGGTTGAGGGCCGTGCGGAGATCGGCGAGATGCTGTTTGAATTTGTGGACACGGCGGGCATCCGGCAAGCAAGCGGGGAGATCGAATCCGAGGGCATCCAACGGAGCCGCCACGCGGCGTCGGGCGCGCATCTGGTCCTGTTCGTCCTGGACGCCTCGTCGATCGGCGCGGAGGATCATGCCATCGCCGCGGATCTGCCGCCTGCCGTACCGCGCCTGACCGTATTGAACAAGACAGATATTGCAACTGATGCGAGGATTCCGGGAAACGGATTTTCCGGCGCGCCCGTGGTCCGGACCGTCGGCACGGCGCCGGAGGGTGTCCGCGACCTTTTCGTGGCGTTGGAGGAACAGGGGCGGAATCTTCTGGGAGGTCTGTCCGACGCGCCGGTCTGGATCAGCGAGCGCCAGTCGGAATGTCTTCGCCGCGCGCAGGCCTCTGTCGACCGCGCGTTGTCTGCGATGGAGGAGGGCGGGCTGACGGAGGAATTTGTCTCGGCGGACATCCGGGAGGCCCTGGCCGCGCTGGCGGACTTTGCGGGGCGGAAGACGCCGGACGATGTTCTCAATCGGATTTTTTCAAAATTTTGTGTTGGCAAATAGCATGAATTACGACGTGATCGTCGTCGGCGCCGGGCATGCCGGGATGGAGGCGGCGGCCGCGTGCGCGCGTATGGGGCTGAACACGCTCATGGTCACCCTGCGCAAGGAGGAGATCGGTCAGATGTCGTGCAACCCGGCCATCGGCGGGTTGGCCAAGGGGCAGCTTGCGCGGGAGGTCGACGCGCTGGGCGGGCTGATGGGCCGGCTGACCGACGAGGCCGGCATCCAGTTCCGGATGCTGAACACCAGCAAAGGGCCGGCGGTACGGTCGCCGCGCGCGCAATGTGATCGGAAGGGCTACAAGGCGGCCGCGCGGCGTGTGCTGGAATCGATTCCGAATCTGACGATTCTCGAAGATGAGGCGGTCGAGATTAAGGGGGGAAAAAGTATTACGGGATTGAGATGCAAAGGGGCCGGGGAGATTGCGTGCAAGGCTGTGATTCTGACCACCGGCACGTTTTTGCAGGGGCTCATGCATTTCGGTCTGGAGACCAAGGTCGGCGGCCGGATGGGATCGCCCGCCGCATATCCGCTGTCCGACAACCTCCGCGCGCTGGGCGTGGACTTGGGCCGGCTCAAGACCGGAACGCCGCCGAGGCTGGACGGGACGACCGTCGATTTCTCGGCGTTTGAGCCGCAGGGCGGGGACGATCCGCCGCCGCGTTTCAGTTTTTGGGCCGGGATCGAGCCGCGCAACCGCGCGGCGTGTCATCTCGGACACACGAACGACCGCACGCACGAGATCATTCGCGCGAGTCTTGACCGCTCGCCCCTCTACACCGGCCGGATCAAATCGCGGGGTCCCAGGTACTGCCCGAGCATCGAGGACAAGGTCGTGAAATTTTCGCATCACCCGCGGCACTACGTCATCCTGGAGCCCGAGGGGCTCGACACGACGGAACTCTACGCGAACGGCATCGCGACGTCGCTTCCGGCCGACTGCCAGCTCGACTTTGTCCGGACGATCCGTGGGCTGGAGCGTGTGGAGATCACGAAATTCGGCTATTCGGTCGAGTACGACTATGTCCCGCCGCACGAGATTTGGCCGACGCTCGAGTGCCGGAAAATCGAAGGACTGTATTTCGCCGGCCAGATCAACGGCACGAGCGGCTATGAAGAGGCGGCGGCGCTGGGAATCGCGGCGGGGATCAACGCCGGCGCGAAGCTGAAGGGCCTGCCGCCCGTCGTCTTTTCGCGAGATCAGGCCTACCTCGGCGTCCTGATCGATGATCTCGCCACGAAAGACACGAGCGAGCCTTACCGCATGTTCACGAGCCGCGCCGAGTACCGGCTTCTCTTGCGGCAGGACAACGCGCACCTGCGCCTGTGGCGGATCGCCCGGCAGTACGGGCTACTTCCGCCGGACGTGCTGGAGCGATTCGAGGCTGAGGAGAGGAAACGGGACGAGATTCTGGAGGGACTGCGCAGCGTTCGTTTGCAGGTGACGGCCGAATTGAAGCGGCTCTGCGAGCAACGCGCCACCGCCGTGCCGCAGACGTCGGTCACCGCGGAGGAACTGCTCCGGCGTCCCCTGGTGAGATACGCTGATCTTGGAGAGGGGGTACCCCTAATCTCCGACTCAGTGATCCAGCAGGTCGAAATCGAGGTCAAGTACGCGGGCTACATCCGGCGCCAGCGCGAGGCCGTCGACCGGGGACGGCGGCAGGAAGAGAAACATATTCCGGTGGGCTTCGAGTACGAGGCCGTGCCGAATCTCACGAACGAAGCCCGTGAAAAGCTCAACAAATTCCGGCCCGCCACGCTGGGCCAGGCGGCCCGACTGTCCGGCGTCTCGCCGGCCGACATTCAGAGTCTGCTTATATTTCTGGTTTCGTGACGACCGGCGGCAACTCCCAGGCCGCCTGAACTTCCCTATAGACCGGTTCCGGAAGCTGGACGAGGACCGGTTTCGCGCCGGGGTCGATCCATTTGAGGATGTATTCGACGTCGTTCAGGGCCAACGCGGTGCATCCGGACGTTCCGGTTTTTCCGTCTTTCCAGACATGGATGAAAATACAGCTTCCTCCGGAGGGAACCGCCGGCGCATCGTTGTGCCGGACCACGATGACCCGCCGGTAGAGGTCGTCCGTGCGCACCATGGGTTCGGCCGATCGCCAGTCGCGGTCGGAGCTGTCGGTCACGATCTCATTGTAGTGGCGTGAGACCGGGTCATCGACACACAAGAGTTTGGCAACCGACGGCCGGTAGGGCCAACGCGATCCCCTCGGCGGCGCGGGATCGTATCCGTACGCGGCGCCCAGCGAGAAGACGCCGGCGGGGCTTCGCATGTCGCCCTCCGCCTTCTGCGGTTTCTCGCGGACTTCGGGATGGAGGCCGATGCCCCAAGCCATGCCTTTTTCGCCGAGGACCGCCTGCATTTCCTTTTTCAGGCGCCAAGCCTCACCGGTTTTGTCATAGAGGAAAACGCGCGCGTCCATGGAAACCCATGACCGGCTTGCTACGACGATGAACTGCCGGCTGTTTTTGGAAATCGTTTCCGTTCTTAGCGCCAGCGCCAGACTTCGAGCAGTTCGCCCGGCTGGACGGAGAGGCGGCCTTCGGGCAGGACAATGAGGCTGTTGGAGCCGTAGAGAGACGTCACGAGATGGGATTCCTGCGGCCCGGTGGTCCGGACGACCGTCTTGCCGTTGTCGGCCTGGACGCGGCCGCGCAGGAAGTTGGTGAAGCGTGGATTGCCGCCGATGGGTTCGGAGGCTTCGGCGAATTCGCGGGGCAAATCGAGGGCCCGAAATCCGGCCATGCCCAGGACGAAGGGCCGGACGTAGAGGAGGAAGGTCACAAAGGTGGAGACGGGGTTCCCGGGCAGCGCAAACAAGAAGTCGTTGCCCTTGCGGGCGAAGAGAATCGGCTTTCCGGGTTTCTGGCGGACTTTGTAAAACAGCGCCTTCATCTTAAGCCGCTTCTCCACCACCGTCTTCACAAAATCGTACTGCCCGGCCGACACGCCGGCGGAGGTGACGACCACGTGGCATTTGCCGAAGGCGGAGCGGATGGCGGAAGCGATCTGGCGTGGATTGTCCTTGACGATGCCGAAATTCCGGCATGGGATGCGGTAGTGTTCGAGGAGCGCAGCCATGATGTGGGTATTGACGTTCCGGACCTTCCCTTTCATCAACTTGTGGCCCGGTTCGACCAGCTCGTCGCCGCTGGTGAGGAGGCCGACGACAGGTTTTTCGAAGACAGGAATTTTTTGCGCGCCCGCCAGATGCGCCAGCGCGATCTCGGCCGGACCGAGGCGGTCTCCTTGCCGCAGCACCACGGCGCCCCGGCGGATGTCTTCGCCGGCCCGGCGAATGTTGTCACCGCGAAGCCTGGGCGGACGGTATACGTACACGGTATTCTGCTCTTCCCGCGTTTCCTCCACCGGCACGACCACATCCGCCCCTTTGGGGATGGGCGCGCCGGTTGTGATCCTCATCGCCTCGCCGGCGGAAACCCGCCGGCTGGGGACCTGCCCGGCCCGCACGGAACCGACGATTTTAAGCTTGGTCGGCTCCTCGCCCTTTCCGGCCACATCGTCGTACAGGATGGCGAATCCGTCCAGGGCGGAATTGTCCATGGTCGGAATATCGCTGTCTCCTTTGACGTCCGCCGCCACGCAGGAGTACATGGCCTTGGAAACAGGTATCCGGACAGGCTTGGGCTTTGGGATGTTCGCTTTGAGAACCTCTTGAGCTTCCTGGAAACTAACCATTTAAGTCAAATAGCGCCCGTGAGATAGCACAAATGTTCCATAAATTAAGGGGGATCATATCAGATTTTTTGGAAAAATCAAGGGGAGTGTCCGCACGGCCGAAAAATAGAGCATATGATCAGTCTGGCCATGATAGCAAAGAATGAGGAGAAACGGATCGAGCGGGCGATTCGCAGTGTGCAGGGGTGCATCGATGAGATCGTGGTGGTGGACACGGGATCCGTGGATGGCACGCGTGAAATCGCGCGGAAGTTGGGCGCCGAAGTCCTGGAACATCCATTCCGAGGTGATTTTTCGGAGGCCCGGAATGTGAGTCTGTCCGGGTGCCGCGGGGATTGGATACTGGTTCTGGACGCCGACGAGTTTTTTCCGCTTTCCCCGAAAGTGATGCTGGAAGCGGCCGTGGAGGAGAGCGTCGGCGGTGCGCCGAACTGCTACAAGGGCTATTATCTTCTGCGGCACAATTACGAGGAAACCGGGCAGGCGGTGACCTACAGCGATTATGTGCTGAGGTTGTTTCGAAACCGTCCGGGCGTGGCGTTCCGGCACCGGGTGCATGAGACGCTGGAGGAGAGCCTGGATCTCATCGAAGGCAAATACACGCACGTTTCCGCCATGCCGATCTCGCATTATCTGTACGAGCGCGAAGCCGTGTATCTGGACACGAAGCACGAGCGTTACGTGGAGGGCCTGAAGAAGGACATTGCGGATAATCCCGCGGACGCCGGCCGATACGATTTTCTGGGTTGCGAATACGCGCGGCTGGGCCGGCTGGAAGAGGCGGAAGGCGCGTTTCGGACCCTGCTGAGCCTGCAACCGGGGCATCCCGGCGCGATGGAATCCCTGGCGCTGGTCCTACGATTGAAAACCGGTTAACTCAAATTCGAATCAAGTAAGGCAGGGCTTGGGCAGGCCCTCCTGCTGGAGGACGAAATCGCAGATGGCCTGGAGCGATGCGATCGCCGGGCCGGATTCGGGGTCGCGCTGGGCCGTCAGCAGATCACGGGCCTCGGCCAGAAACGTATCGGCCTCCCGGAGGCTGCGCGGAATGATGTCGTTCTGGTTGAGGTGGTCGGTGAGTGTTGCGCGCGCCTGCGGCGAGAGGTTGTGATGGGCGGCGAGGTCGCCGATGTCGGGTGCTGCGCCTGATTCCATCAGCAGAATCGCCGGGAGGGTCATCTTGCCCTCCGCCAAATCCTGAAAGACCGGTTTGCCGAGGTGATTTTCGGAGGCGGTGTAATCGAGGATGTCGTCAATCATCTGGAACGCAACGCCGAATTGCCAGCCGAACTTCCTAAATACCTGCCGACGTTCCACCGGGACCCGTGCGGCTTCGGCGCCGACCTCGGCGCAGGCGGCGAAGAAGTCGGCTGTTTTTTTCGAGATGATCTCCATATAAATTTCGCGCCGGCTGCGAGTTTCGGGTGACATGAGGACCTGCATGAGTTCTCCGTGGGCCATCCCGACGGTGGTGCGGGTCACGACCTGGACGGTGTGATGGGAACCGAACCGGTTAAAGATGTCGATGGCGGTGGCGTAGAGGTAATCGCCGACGAGGACAGCGGTTTTGTCAGTGAAGAGTTCGTGGAGTGTCTGGTGGCCTCGGCGCTGGTAGGCGCCGTCGACCACATCGTCGTGGATGAGGGTGGCGATGTGCATGAGTTCAATGGCGGCCGCCTGTTCGATGACGTCCTGGGGCGTTTCGGCGCGCGCCGCCCGGCAGGCGTGGTTGACGAGGAGGGTGATGGCGGGCCTCAGTCGTTTGCCCATGCTGCGGAATGCGCCAAATTCGCGTGGAAAGGGATCGAGCGCTTCCTCCACGATTCCCCTCAGCCTTCCATCCACGCGCTTGATATCTTCGGCGATCGGTTTATAAATTTCAGCCAAGCTCACAGCGGTTTTCGGATCCACGTTGGAAGGGCACCTTACAAATGAAAGCGGCTGAAATCAAGCCCAATCGAACATTGAACGCCGGCCGGAGTATGATAAAAAAATGGTGTGAAGGAAGAGGGAGAGGCGAGGAACCGGCCGGCGTCGGAGACGCCGGCACTTGGGGCGCCGGAGGCGCTGATCCGGAATTTCTGCATCATTGCGCACGTCGATCACGGCAAGTCGACGCTGGCCGATCGCATCCTTGAAAAGACGGGCGCGGTGTCGAAGCAGAAAATGCGGGACCAGTTCATGGACCAGCTCGACATCGAGCGCGAGCGGGGGATCACGATCAAGGCGGCCGCGGCGCGTCTTCGCTACAGCGCGAGGGATGGGCGTGTCTACCAATTGAACCTGATCGACACGCCGGGCCACGTCGATTTTTCGTACGAGGTGTCGCGGAGCCTGGCGGCCTGCGAGGGTGCGGTCCTGGTGGTGGACGCGACGCAGGGCGTGGAGGCGCAGACCGTGTCGAATTTTTTCCTCGCCCGGGAAAACGGCCTGACGATCCTCCCGGTCCTCAACAAGTGCGATCTCCCCCAGGCGGATCCCGCGCGGTCGGCCGGCCAGCTCAAGGAACTCGGCGTGGATACGAGGAACCTTTTGAGAGTAAGCGCGAAGACCGGGTCGGGCGTGGATGATCTCTTGGAGCGCATCGTGCGTGTTTTTCCGAATCCGCGGCGGGCGCTGGAAGGGCAGGACATATTACAGGCGTTGATCTTCGATTCACACTACGACAATTTTCGCGGGGTACTGGCCTATGTGCGGATTTTCAGCGGGCGGTTGAAGGCGAACGACCGCGTGCGGTTGATGGCGGCCGGGGTCGAGTCGGTGGTGACGGAGGTGGGAGTGTTTTCCCCGAGTCCCTTGCGCGTGGGCGGGCTGTCGACCGGCGAAGTCGGATACGTGGCGGGCGGCTGGAAGACGCTGACGGAGGTGGAGGTGGGCGACACGCTGACGCGCGCGGCCGGCGCCCGCGTGGAGGCGCTGCCGGGCTACCGGCGGATCAAGCCGATGGTGTATGCGAGCCTGTTTGCGTCGGAGGGCGAGAACTACGAGGCGTTGAAGGTGGCGCTGGAGAAGCTGTCGCTGAATGATTCAGCGCTGACGATCGAGCCGGAGGTTTCGGACGCGCTGGGCTTCGGCTTCAAATGCGGCTTTCTGGGTCTTCTTCACATGGAGATTGTGTCGGAGCGCCTGTCGCGGGAGCTTGGGATCGAGACGTTGCTCGCGACGCCGACCGTCGTGTACCGCGCGAAGGTCCGGTCGGGCGACGGCGTGGTGCGCTGGGAGGAGGTGCGGAGCGCGTCGGAGCTCCCGGGCTTGGACCGGCTGGAGGAGATAGAGGAGCCGCGGATCAAGTCTCTGATTTTCACGCCGACGGAGAGCGTCGGTCCGGTGATGCAGCTTCTGGACGAGCGGCGCGGGAAACTGCAGGAGATGAATTATCTGGACCCGCAGAAAGTGATATTGACGTATGATCTGCCACTGTCCGAAGTGATCACGGATTTTTACGACCGCCTGAAGTCTCTCACGCACGGGTTCGCGTCCTTCGACTATGAGCCGGCCGGCTACGCCGCCGCCGAGATGCGGAAGCTGGAGGTGCTGTTGAACGGCAAGGAGGTGGACGCGCTTTCGCTGATCGTCCACAAGGACGACGCCTACCGTGTCGCCAAGTCGGTGGCTCAGCGGCTGACCGAGTCGATCCCGCGCCAGCTTTTTGAAGTGGTGGTCCAGGTCGCGTCGAACGGGCGAATCATCGCAAGGGATACGATCCGGCCCATGCGGAAACACGTCACGGCCAAGTGCTACGGCGGGGACATCACGCGCAAGCGGAAGCTCCTGGAGAAACAGAGAGAGGGCAAGAAGAAGATGAAGATGATCGGCGCCGTGGAGGTTCCCAAGGAGGCGTTCCTGTCGCTCATGCGGATCGGCCGGTCGGAACCGCCGGGTCGGGGTTGATGATTCAGGGAGGCGGCGGCCGGCGGCTGTTCGACCCGTCGCTCAGAATTGGGATTGCGGCCTTCGGGGTGCTGGTGGGGTTTGCGTTCCTGTTCATCCGGCTTGGGTATCTCCAGCTCGGCCCGGAGTCGGACCGGCTGGCGAACGAGACCCGGCGCGTGTGGATGAACATGTTCGTTCAGCCGCAGCGAGGCCGGATCCTGGACCGCGAGGGCCGGATCCTCGCGGCGAGCATTGAATGCAAGTCGCTCTATGCGCATCCAACAAAAGTCAAAGAGAAGAACCGGCTGGCGCTACTCCTGGCGAAACATGAACTGGAGTCTTTGGAAGAGAGCCTGGAGCGGCTGTCGTCCAGGAGCGCGTTTGTGTGGTTGAGCCGGGGGATCGACAAGGAGCGGTGGGACAAGATCAAAGGGGAATTTGCGAAGATCGAAGGGATCGGCGCGCTGCCGGAATGGCGCCGGCGCTATCCGCTGGGCGCCGTGGGCGCCAACGTTCTCGGATTTGTCGGCGCGGACGGGCACGGACTTGCGGGCGTCGAATACACGATGGACGGCGAGCTGTCGGGAGAGCCGGGGAGCCTGAGGGTTGAGATCGGCGACCACGGGATGCCCGTGATCCGCGACGCGGCGGGCCGCGACAATCCGGTGTTCAAGGGCCGGGACGAGACGCTGACGATCGACGCGTACGTGCAGGAGGCGACGGACCAGGCGCTGTCGTCGACCGTGGAGCGTTTCGAAGCCGCCGGCGGGAGCGTGGTGGTGACGGACGCGCGCGGGGGAGAGATCCTGGCGATGGGATCGTATCCGACGTTCGATCCGAACCGTTTTACGGAGTATCATCCGGCGCAGTACCGGAACCTGGCCGTGAACGCGATGTTCGAGCCGGGCTCGACGTTCAAGATCGTGACGATTTCGGTTCTGTGCGCGGACCATCCGGCGGCGCTGGCGGACCATTATTTTTGCAATGGCTACATCAAGATTCCGGGCGTGCCGCACGGCATCCGGTGTTATGCGTCGCACGGGCCACTGACGTTCCGGACGGCCGTGGAGGCGTCGTGCAACGTGGGGATCATCCGTGCGGCCCAGCGTATTCCGCAGGAATCGTTCTACCGGGCGGTGCAATCCTTCGGATTCGGAATTCCCTCCGGCGTGGAATTGCCGGGAGAGGAGAAGGGCCTCTTGAGGAAGCCGTACCGGTGGTCGCTGTCGTCGCAGACATCGATGTCGATCGGTCACGAAGTGGGTGTGACGAACCTGCAGATCGCGATGGCGATGGGGGCGATCGCGAACGGCGGGCGGCTGATGAAACCTGCGTTGATCCGCCGTCCCGGCGCCGGTCCCCGCCTGGTCCGGCAGGCGATGCGACCGGAAGTGGCGTACCAGGTTCGCGATTTTCTGGTTTCTGCCGTGGAAGGCGAGATGGGGACAGGGAAGAAGGCCAAAGTGCCGGGGGTGCGGGTGGGCGGCAAGACCGGCACGGCGATGGTGCCGGACCCGAAGGTTGGGGGGTATGATCCGAACCGTTTTATTTCCTCCTTTGTCGGCTTTTTTCCGGCCGAATCGCCGCGGTACGTGATTTCGGTGGTGATTCACGAGCCGGCCCCGGGCATCGGGCATTTCGGCGGAGATGTGGCGGCGCCCGCATTTTCGAAAGTGGGGACGGCGCTTCTCAAGCTGATCGTCCCGCCGCGGACATGAGGCCGGGGAATACGGAGGCGCTCCGCCGGAACCATCCGGAGTTGCTGGCGCTGCTGGAACAGACCGCGCCGCTGACCACCGCGCATCTTGAGCCGAGCCGTCGCGGGCCGGAGACGCTCGTCTGGACGGACACCGGCGGCCGGCGGCGTTTTTTGCACAGCCAGGTCGATCCGGTCGAGGAGGCGCGGAAGCTGGCGGCGGCCGCGATTGCGCCGGGCATGACGCGCGCGCTGGTGGTCGGGCACGGCGCCGGCCACGAACTGCGCGCGCTCGCGGCCCGGGTGGGTGAAGTGTGGGTGCTGGCGGCGAACGCGCCGCTTCTGCGGCTCCTGTGCGACCAAACGGATCTCTCGGACATTTTTTCCAATCCTGCCGTGCGCTGGATCTTTGGCCGGCCCTCGAACATGGCGCGGCAGATGGCGGAGTTGATGAAGGATTTGTCCGGCCGGGAGGGCGAGATCGCCGTGGTGATCCATCCCCCGTTTGTGGAGACCGTCCCGGAGGAATTCTCGTCGGTGGTGGACGTCGTTCGAAAAATTCAGAGCGGCCGGGAGACGGAGGAGGAGTTGCGGCCGGTGGCGGCCGGGAATTTCCGGCGGAACCTGCCGGCGCTGGCGGCTCCGGGCGTTTCGAGCCTGTTTGGTCTGGCGCGAGGCCGACCTGTGGTGGTGGCCGGCGCGGGGCCGTCGCTGGACGACGCGATCGAGCCGCTGCGGGGGTTGTATTCATTTGCGTATCTCATCGCCGTGGACACGGTGGCGGAAGGGCTGGCGGAGATGGACATGCCCGCAGACCTGATCGTGAGTCTGGATCCGCGCCCGGATTCGATGATTCATTTTCACTCCCGTGCGGACCGGCCGAGCCGCCCGGAGATTCTGGTGTTCACGCCGATCACGTATCCCGACATTGTGCGGGCATTTGAAGGCCGCCGGATGGTGGCCATTCCCCGGCGGCATTTTTTTTTGCATCCGATTGAAGCGGACCTGTCGTGCAAGGGTCTATTGCGGAGCGGTGGGAGCGTATCGATTCTGGCCGCATCATTGGCCGCCGCGATGACGCCGGCCTATGTATGCCTGGCCGGTGTTGACTTTCAGGCGCGCCCGCGCCATTTGTACAGCCGCCTGTCATCGTATCTGCGTCGCGCGCGTGCGGAGTTGAGCCGGGTTTCGAGTTTCGAGAACGTCGAGCACGATTTTCTGTCCAAGGAACTTAGAAAAACGCCGACCCAGTCCACCGCGCCGAGGTTGGAGCATTACGCCTCGGATTTCCGGTTGATGCTGAGAGAAACGCCCGTGCCGTTCTACACGCTGGGCCCGTCCCTGGAAGGCGTGCGTCGCGGCGCGCTCCCCTGCGTCGCGGCGCCGCGAATGGACCGGCCGATCCGCGTTCCGGAGGAAGGAGGTCCGCTGCCATCGACGCTCATGCAGCGGCTGGGCATTTCGCCATGAGCTATCTGGAAGCGAATCTCGAGGCGCTGGCGACCGTCCAGCCCATGTTGGCGGAGGAGCTTCGCCTCCATCCAACGGCGCGGCACATTGAACTTATGCCGCTCGCGGATGAAATCCCGACCCTGGACGCGATCATCGTGGTGGGACTACCGTCCTGGGAAAGCCTTCTGTCCATCCTTGGCAGCCGGATCCCGGTGGTCATTCTGTCGCACGACGCACTGCCGGAGATCAGAACGTACCTGACGCTGCTGGACATCCGGCAGGCGATTCTGTCCGGGAGAATCTCCTTTGCGGTCGGCGAGGACGGTGTGCTGCAGGTCCTGAACGACATTTTCGGCACGCTGTACCGCCGGCGGATCACGCTGTTCGGCCGGACGGGGTCGGACAGCCACGGGCGGGCGCTGAAGGAGCTGCAGTTTTTCGACACGCTCTGTTCGTCGAACCGCGCGACGCTGGACCAATTTGCGGAGGAGTGGCAGAACAACGTGTCGGACAATCTGCAGGATTTTCTGTCCGGCCCTTTTTTGGAGGACCAGGCGGGCCGATGGTCGGGCGGTGAAGCGGTGGTGGTGGCGGCCGGGCCAAGCTTGGATGAAGTGGACATTCCGGCGGCGTTCAAGGGGGCGCCGGTGGTGGCCTGTGACACGGCGGTTCCGGTGCTGGGCATGAGGGGGGTGGCGCCGGACCTGATCGTGACGCTGGATTCGTCGGTGTCCAACCAGGCCTATTTGCAGAATCTGCCGGAGGAGATTTATCAGCGCAGTATTCTGTGCGCGACGCCCTTGGTGTCACGGCGCGTGTATCAGCGTTTTTCGAACGTCCTGTTTTATAGTTACGGGCATCCGACGCTCGACCGTCTGCGGGCCCAAGGGCTGCCATTTCAACCGCTGGCAAGCGGCGGGAGCGTGGCGCTCACCTCGGTGGACATCACGCGGCTTTTGGGCGCGCGGCGGGTGTATCTGCTCGGATTCGATTTTCAGTTTTATCCCTTTCGCACGCACGCGCGAGGCACCGGCGCGGCGCTCAGGGCAGTGCGGTCGTCGAGCCGGCTGCTGCCCGTAGAGTTGTTCGTGTATGAGTATCAGAACGAGCTAGAGGCCACCCCGACAGGGGAGCATGCGCGGGCGGCGCTGATGGACAGGAAATTCCAGAAATGGCGCGAATGGCTCGAGCTCTATGTCCGGAACAACGATATAGAACTTTTTCAAATGTCCCGGAACACCGCGCCGATTGCAGGCGTGCGGCCGGGCAAGCCGGAAGGAGGCGGGGGTTACAGCCGTCCGAACCTGCGTCGCCGGCCGATCCTGCCGGACGTGGAGCGGGATATGAAGTTTCTGTTGAAGGAACTCGACATCGCGCTGACGGTGTCGCCGGAGGATATCCCGCGGCAGGTATCGGGCCTACCGCGTGTGAATCAGAGTCTCGGATATGTGCTGGCGTGGTTATCGGACAAGCCTGCGTCGGAGTCGCGGGAGAAACTGCGTGCGATCCTGTTGAGGTATCGGACCGGCGTCCAAGCCGCGCTGGGCGGTCAGGGCCGGTAGAGGGCTTTTTGCTGCCGGTAAAGCGAGTTGTCGGTATCGAGGGCGATGGCGGTGTCGATGGCCGTGATCGCCGCGGCGATATTGTTGAGCTTGTACTCGAGTTCCGCGAGGGTGCTCCATGCGGCGGCCTTGTCGGCGTCCCCGATTTTTTCGACGGCCGTGCGTGCGAATCCGCGCGCCGCGTCGAGTTTTTCGTTGCGGGCGCAGTAGACGTTGGCGGCGATCAGAAGCGTGATGGGGTTGCCGCCGTCCATCGAGACGGCCTTCTCCGTCGCCTCCCGGGCCTCGTCGAGTTTGCCGAGTTCGTAATACGCGCGCGCGAGGTTGACGTGTGGCGCGGCGTAGGGTGTCTTGGAGAGGACGCCCGCCAGCTTGAAAAAGGGGATGGCCTCCTCGACACGATCGAGGTCCTGGAGGACGACTCCCAGATTGTTGTGCGCGATCGGATCCCTCGGCCGGAACTTGACAGCCTTGCGGTAGAACTGCTCCGCTCCCTCGAGGTCGCCTTTCTGGTACGCTTCGTACCCCTTGCCGACATAGTTCACGAGGGTGATGCAGGCCGAAAGGCCAAGTAGCGCCACCCATGCCAGACGTTTCATGGACCAAGGATACCAAAGACCGGCGGAAATTTCTCCGAAACGTTACGATCTGCCTCGGCGTCCTCCTGACGGCGGGGGCGCTGGAGATGCTGATTCTTGCGCAGGGCCCGCGGTCGCCGGTTGCTCCGTATGAATCCGATTACCTTCGCGGCGACGCGCCGGCCTACCATTGGACTCCGATGAAACGGGTGGTGTCGGCGCTGACGGATGGAACCGGCGTTTCGATGTCGATTCAGCGTCAGCGAGCGGTGGCTTCGGTCTTGAGATTGGCCGGCCTTCTGGCCCTCTTGGTCTGGGCGATCCGGGAGATGGGATGGGTCGCGGGCCCGGCCGCGTTTGTCATTTTCGTGTCTTTACCGCCGACCCTTCCGGTCCTGACGCGACTGGACCCGTGGATGGACAGTGTTTGCTACAGTTGGATCGCGCTTCTTGGCTGGAGTCTGGCGCGAGTAGATGTCGGCGGGAGAGGGGGGATATTTGTCGCCGGTGTTTTATGCGGCCTTGCGGTGGACTCAAAGGCGACGGCGCTCCTGACGCTTGCGCCGGCGTCGGTGATGTACGGCCGGCGCATCGCGTTGCCGGCCGTCGGTGTTTTTCTTTTGGGCGTGATGGGCGGGATGGGCCTATCCGCGCCCGCGTGGCTGCTTCATCCCTCCCTGCTTCTCGCGCACCTTCAATACTGGCAATCCGTCAATGCTCAGCTTCCGGCGTTGCCGGTCTTTTTCCCCTGGACCGCGCTGGGGGCGGGCGTTCCGTGTGTCGTATGGATTCTTGCGATCTATGGCGCGTGTACGCTCCGGCGTCAAACTCCGATCCGCACCGCTGGAATCCTTTTCGCCGTTCCTGTCGTGTTCTTCATGGTGTATCGTTCGGTTCCGCCCGAAGGCGTCCGGCACCTGTACATGGCGCTGCCCTTCCTGTCGGCCGTGGCCGCCTCCGGTTGGATGCGGGTCAATCCGCCCCTGAAAGTACTGTCCGTCGTTGCGTGGCTGCTCGAACTGAACTGGAGAGTATTTACGCCGCCGTAGAGTCACTCCCTGGATTTTCGCAAATCAGCGCTTGCAGCTTTGAGGCGTTCGCGTTCGGTGCGGGTGAGGCTGTTCATGCCGGACCTGGCGATTTTGTCGAGGAGGGTGTCGAGCTCGGCGGCGGAGAGCCGGAGTTTTTCGGATTTGCGTCGTTCGTATTTCTGGCGGACCGACGATACCCATCGCACGACGGCGTTGGGCCGCGCCGATTCACGCCGCTGGTTGAACGCAAGTTTTCGCGTGACCCAGAAGAACACGAGACCGGTCGCCAGCCCGCCGAGATGGGCCACATGCGCGACGTTTCCGGCGCCTTCGATGCTGTAGATGAGGTCGATCAATCCAAAAATGACGATGAACCACCGGGCCTGGACGGGCACCGGGAAAAACCACAGATAGACGGGCCGGTACGGGAAGAGGACCGCAAAGGCCACGAGCACGCCGTAGAGCGCGCCGGAGGACCCGAGAATGATGCCGTTCGGGTACGCGATGCAGGCGAGGAGCGCTGCGCCGAATCCGCAGAGCGTGTAATAGGTGAAGAACTTTCTGGACCCCATCACCTGCTCGACATCGGGGCCGAACATGAAAAGCCCGAACAGATTGAAGAGTACGTGCATCACATCGAAATGGAGGTACATGTAGGTAAAGAACTGCCAGACCATGCCGCCTTCGAGAGCCTGCGCCGGCGCCAGGGCCAGCAGGTTCCACGGCACCCAGCGGGTCGTGAGGAACTTCAGCAGATACAAAATGGCGTTGACCCAGAGGAGTCTGCGGACGACGGGCGTGAGCCACGACCCGATGCCGGATTCTCCGCGGATGGCGTTGTTCATGATGTAAGTGTACAGCCGTCGCGCGTCGGATTCAAGTTTGTGACGGCTTGAACCCGCACGCGGCCTCCATGAACCGGATGACGGATTGCGGGGTGTACCGTTCCGTCGAATAGTAAACGCCGGCGTCCCGTTCGGGCAGAAGGCGCGCCGGCAGGGGTCGTGCGGCCAGGGAGGCCGGGATGATGTCCCGGGCGGATCCGTCGACGACCGCCGCGCCGAGTCCGGCGGCGGCATATCGAATCCGCGCCTCCGACGAGGTGACCTCGATGAAACTTTTCAGCCGCTCGGCCGTCGTCACCTTCGACAGAATCGCCATGATCTCGATGCAGGTTCCGGAGTTTCGGGAGGGCAGAATGAGACTTGCGGCGGCCAGTTTGCCGGCGGTGATCGTTCCACCCGCCAGGGGATGTCCCTTGGGCATCACCAGGAGTCTGGGGAATGTCCATAGGCGCTTGAAGGCGACGCCGTCGGGCGGCGGTCGCCGATGGGACACGGCGAGGTCGATGTCGGCCGCCTGAAGCATGCGTATCAAGTCGTCGCCGGACCCGCAGCGGACGCGGATCGACGCGCGGCCGTGCTTGGCCCTGAACCGGCCGATCAGCTTCGGCAACAGGGTCTCCGCGAAACTGGATTTCGTTCCGATCGTGACGACCCCGGCCGCGCGGCCCTTGCCCGCCTCGTCCAGCGCCAGGAGTTTCAGGGATTCGACCATTCCCAGAATCCGTCCCGCCTCGCGGTAGACCTTTTCGCCAAAGGCCGTCCGCCGCGTCCGGTCGCGCGGCTCGAACAGCTTGCCGCCCAGGATCTCCTCCAGCCGCATGACGGCCCGCGACACCGCCGGCTGCTCGATCCCCAGCTCCCGGGCCAGTCCCCGGTACGTTTGGCGCCCGGCCACCGCCGAAAAGCAGCGGATCTGCTGCAGCGTCACCGCCCCGATGTGGTGCGCCTCAAACGTCGATGATTTCATGTAATCATTTCTATACTATTTATGAATTGGACAAATCAAGGGTCCCGGACGATAATGGGGGCGATAAGAAAAGGAGAGGAGGCGGATGGAGATGAAGTTCAGGATGCGGTTTCGGGTCGGCGGGTCGGGCTTGGAGGTGGAGGACGAGGCCGAAAGCACGACCGAGTTTTTCAAAAAGGTCACCTTCTACCATTCCCTGCCCGAAACGTGCGGGAACTGCGGCAAAGGCCGCATCGTGTTTGACCACCGGATCGCGCAGGGCTACCAGTTTTACGAGATCAAGTGCCGCGACTGCAACCACGTGTTGAGATTCGGGCAATACAAAGAGGACGCCGAGCTGTTCGCCAAGTCGTGGGTCGAGAAACCTTCGCAGGAGGCGCCGGGCGTCCTCCATGAATCGGTTCGCGGCTTTGGGCCGCGATAGAATCTGACAGAGGGAGCGTGTGTGATGCCAAACTTCAACAAAGTGCTTCTCGCGGGCAACCTGACGCGGGACCCAGAACTAAAGCAGATGCCGCAAGGTTCGGCCGTCGCGAAATTCGGGATGGCGATCAACCGCCGCTACAAGGGCGGTGACGGAGAACTCAAGGAGGAAACCACCTTCGTCGACGTTTCCACCTTCTCCCATCAGGCGGAGACCGTTTCAAAGTTCCTCATGAAGGGCGCCGCCGTTCTGGTCGAGGGCCGGCTGAAATTCGACCGATGGGACGACAAGACGACGGGCCAGAAAAAGTCCAAGCTCTACGTCATCGCCGAGCGCGTGCAGTTTTTATCGGCGCGTCGGGCGGCCTCCGACGCGCCAGGCGCCCCGGATAACGGCAACGACGCCATGCCCGTCGGTGTCGCCGGCGCCGGCCTGCCGCCGGAGGACGACGCGCCGTTTTGAGAGGCCGATCACCGGAGGGCCAGTCACTCTTGACTCCAGAACCGGATCGCCGTAATATTAAGGCGAGTGACAATCGCGTTACCTGTTGAGCACGGGTAGTTGAGAGGAAAGGCCCGGAGGAAACTTCGGGTCTTTTTTTGTCCGGGTTCGGCGATCTATTGCGAGATATTGCAAGATAAGTTAGACAGGCCGAATGAAAGTATTGGTCACGGGGGTTGCCGGGTTTATCGGGTCCAATCTGGCCGAGGCGCTGGTTCAGCGCGGGGACCGGGTGGTGGGACTGGACAATTTATCGACCGGCCGCCGGGAGAATCTGCGGGATATGGAGGGCCAGGCCGAGTTTGAATTTGTGGAGGGCGACATCCGCGACGTGTCGGTGGCGCAGCGGGCGTGCCGGGGGGTCGAGGTGGTATTTCACCAGGCGGCGCTCCCGAGCGTGCCGCGATCCATCCAGGATCCCCGGGAGACATTTGAGGTCAACACGGGCGGCACGCTGAACCTGCTGATTGCGGCGAAGGACAGCGGCGTGCGGCGTTTTATCTTCGCGTCCAGTTCCTCGATCTACGGCAACGCGCCCGTCCAGCCGGTGCCGGAGACGACCGTTCCGAATCCGATATCTCCGTACGGCGCGTCGAAACTCGCGTCGGAGGCCTACGGGCATTCCTTTTCGGCGAGCTACGGGCTGTCGTTTTATGCATTGCGGTATTTCAACGTGTTCGGGCCGCGGCAGGACCCGAAATCGGAGTATGCGGCCGTCGTGCCGCGGTTCATGAGCAGTCTGACGAACGGCTCGAAGCCCACCGTGTACGGGGACGGCCAGCAGACTCGGGATTTCACGTATGTGGGCAATGTGGTTCGCGCCAATCTGCTGGTGGCGGACACGCCCTCGGCCGCGCCCGGCGCGTACAACATCGCGGCCGGTCGGCCGCACTCGGTGAAGGACCTGCTGGAGGCGTTGTGCGACATACTTGGCAAACCGTTTGACCCGGCCTATGCGCCGAAGCGTCCCGGCGACATTTTGCATTCGTCGGCGGACATCGCGCGCGCGCGGGCCGGGCTGGGGTACGCGCCGGAAACCAACCTGCGCAATGGGTTGGAGCTGACGTGCCGGTCGGCGGGACTTGTGGCGGGGCGCCGGTCGTGACGAGATTCCGGGCGCTCGTGACCGGCTGCGCCGGATTCATCGGGTCGCATCTGTCGGAACGGCTGCTGTCGGACGGCTGGCAGGTGGTCGGGGTGGACGCGCTGACGGATTATTATTCCCGGCGGATCAAGCGCCGGAACCTGCGATCTCTTCTATCGCACCGGCGGTTCGCGTTTCACCGCGCGGACCTGAACCGCATGGACCTTGACCGCGTGCTGCGCTCCATCGACATTGTTTTCCATCAAGCGGCGCAGCCCGGCGTGCGTGCGAGCTGGGGGACGACGTTCCATATCTATACCGACTGCAATCTGCTCGCGACCCAGCGGCTGCTCGAGGCGGTGAGAGGCCGGCGATCCATCCTGAAATTTGTGTTTGCCAGCAGTTCCTCCGTCTACGGCAACGTCAGGCAGCTTCCGATGCGCGAGACGCAGCGGTGCGAGCCGTACTCGCCGTACGGCGTGACGAAGCTCGGCGCGGAGAACCTGTGCCAGTTGTACCATGCGAACTACGGCGTGCCGGCGGTGAGCCTGCGGTACTTCACGGTGTACGGCCCGCGCCAGCGCCCGGACATGGCGTTTCACAAATTCATCGCGGCGGCCCTGGAGGGCAAGCCGATCCGGATTTACGGCACCGGCCGGCAGTCCCGGGATTTCACGTTCGTATCGGACATCGTCTCGGCGAACGTGGCGGCGGCCATCGGGGGGCAGTGCGGCGGGATCTACAATCTGGGCGGCGGGACGCGCGTGATCCTGCGGGACGCGCTTCGGATCCTGGAACGTCAGCTCGGCCGGCCGATCCGGCTGGTCTTTGAGGAGCACGCGCGCGGGGACGTGGACCGGACGGGCGCGGACACGAGCCGCGCGCGGCGGGACTTGCTGTTCCGGCCGAAGACGAATCTGGCCGAGGGGCTTGCGGCGCAAATCGCGTGGCACCGGCAGATGCGCGCGGAAGGGGTGCTTTGACATGAAGGTTTTGGTGACCGGCGGCGCCGGTTTTATCGGCTCGCATCTCAGCGAGCGGCTTCTCTCCCAAGGCCACGAAGTGGTCGCGCTGGACAATCTGTCGACCGGCCGGATGGAGAACATCGAGCATCTGAAGCGCCAGCGCGGGTTCAAATTCGCGTTCGGGAGCGTGCTGGACACCGAGACGATCCGGCGATGGGTCCGGTGGGCCGACCAGATTTACCATCTGGCCGCCGCCGTCGGCGTCAAGTTCATCATCGACCATCCGCTCGATTCGATCATGGTGAACGTGCGCGGCACCGAAAACGTCCTGGAGGCCGCGAACTTCGGCAAGAAGAAAACCTTCATCGCGTCGACGTCCGAAATTTACGGCAAGAGCCCCAAGTTTCCGTACCGCGAAGGGGACGACCGGACGCTGGGGTCGACGCACACGTCGCGGTGGAGCTATTCGGACACGAAGGCCCTGGACGAATTTCTGTCGTTCGCCTATTACCGGGAGAAGCGCCTGCCGGTCGTGGTCGGCCGGCTCTTCAACACGTGCGGCCCGCGCCAGACGGGCGATTACGGGATGGTGTTGCCGAGGTTTGTGAAGTCGGCGCTTTTGGGGCATCCGATCACGATCTACGGGGACGGCAAGCAGACGCGGTGTTTCACGTACGTGGACGACGCCGTGGAGGCGATGATGCGTCTCATGGCGAGTTCCAAGGCCGTGGGCGACATGTTCAACATCGGCCACCACGAGCGGGTCACGATCAATGACCTGGCGCGCCGGATCAAGGCGGTGACGCGGTCGAAATCGGAGATCTCTCACATTCCTTATGAGAAGGCCTACGAAAAAGGCTTTGAAGACATGCGTCACCGGGTGCCGGACCTGAGCAAGATCAAGAAATTCGTGGGCTGGGCGCCGAAAATCAAGCTGGACGAGATTATCCGGCGGGTGGTCGAGTACCATGAGCAGTAAAAAAAAGGCAGGGGTCAAGGGCGGGAAACCACTGCAGCCCCTGGCGGAGCAGATCAAGAAAAAAATATACAGGAAGCAGATCGAGGCCGGGATCATCGGGCTCGGCTATGTGGGCCTGCCGCTGGCGGTGGCGTTTGCGCGCGCGGGCGTGCGCGTGACGGGATTTGACGTCGACCGCGGCAAGGTATCGCAGATCCGCGAGGGCCAGTCGTACATCGGCGACGTTCCGTCGGAGCAGGTGCGGGACATGGTGCGGAGAAAGCGCCTGACCGCGACCACCGATTTCAACGAGCTTCGCCGGATGGACACCATCAACATTTGCGTTCCGACCCCGCTGCGCAAGAGCAAGGACCCGGACATTTCCTACGTGGTGAGCGCCGTGCGCGAGGTGGAGGCGCGGTCGCGTCCAGGCCAGATCGTGATCCTCGAGAGCACGACGTATCCAGGCACGACGACGGAGATTCTGCAGCCCGCGCTGGAGCGGCGCGGCCGGAAAATCGGCGTCGACGCCTTCGTCGCCTTCTCGCCCGAACGGGTCGACCCGGCCAACAAAAAATACACGATTGAAAACACGCCCAAGGTTGTCGGCGGCGTAACGCCGGTCTGCACGGATCTTGCGACGTCCTTTTACCGTCTGGCGATCGAGGACGTCATCCCGGTGAGTTCGCCGACCGTCGCCGAGATGGTGAAGCTCCTGGAGAACACGTACCGCGCCATCAACATTGGCCTCGCGAACGAGATTGCGCAGCTCTGTCACCGGCTGAAGATCGACGTGTGGGAAGTGATCGACGCCGCCGGCACGAAACCGTTCGGCTTTGCCGCCTTTTATCCCGGTCCCGGCCTGGGCGGCCATTGCATCCCGATCGACCCGCTGTACCTGGCCTGGCGTGTGAAGCTGTTCAACGTGACCGCCAAGTTCATCGAGCTGGCGACGGAGGTCAACAGCGGGATGCCCGGGTTTGTGATCGAGCGCATCGTGGAGCTGCTGAACCGCCGGAAGAAAGCGGTGAGCGGTTCGCGGATTCTGATTCTGGGCGTCACCTACAAACGGGACGTGGCCGACGTGCGCGAATCGCCGTCGGTGGAGATCATCGAGAAGCTTCTGGAGCTGGGCGCCGAGGTTACGGTCAGCGACCCGTTTTTAACGAGCCTGTGGGCCGGCCACCGGGAGATCTTCACGCAGCCGGTGACGCCGGACCTACTGCGCCGGCAGGATGTGGCCCTGGTCCTGACCGACCATACGAGTTTCGATTACGGACTGATCGCGTCCCAGGCGCCGCTGGTGTTCGACACCCGAAATGCGATTCGCCGCGCGCTGGGCCGGATTCCTCAGAACGTGGTCCGCCTCTAATCCAGTTTTGAAGCCCCCCACGCCATTTTTCCAGTATCTGTCCATCGCGCTTCTGGCGTTTGTGGTGTCGTCCCTTCTGATCCCGCTGATGATCCGGCTGGCGCTCCGCTTCGGGGTGGTGGACAAGCCGAACCAGCGCAAGGTCCACACGGCGCCGAAGCCGCTCCTGGGCGGGCTGGCGATTTTCATCGGCTACAGCGCGTGTTTCGCCCTCATCCTCGGGATGTACGTTGCGCCGGACCACCCCGTGCGCGGCACGTTTGTGGCGCTGTATCTGTCGTCGATGTTTCTTCTCCTGGTAGGCCTGATCGACGACATTCGGGGTCTGGCGGCGACGACGAAGCTGGTGTGCCAGATCTGCGCCGCGTCGGTCATGATTTACATGGGCGTGCGTATCCGGTTCTGGCTGGAGGCCGACTGGATGCAGTATCTGGTGACGCTGGTTTGGTTTGTCGTGATCACCAACGCGTTCAACCTGCTGGACAACATGGACGGCCTGTCGGGCGGCGTGGCGAGCCTGACGGCCTTTCTGTATTTTCTTCTGACCGTCTTCATCGGCGAAAGGGAATACGGGTATCTGCTTCTGGCGCTGACGTTTTCGATCATCGGTTTTCTGAAATACAATTTTTATCCGTCAAAGCTTTTCATGGGCGACACCGGCAGCCTCTTCATCGGATTCAACCTCGCCGCCTTTTCCGCCATGGTGACCTATCTCGGCTACGGCCCGGCGTCGCACATGCCGACCGTGACCCCGCTCGTGATTTTCGCGGTGCCGCTGTACGACACGGCGTCGGTGATCTGGATCCGGATCAAGGAGGGCCGCAGCATTTTTCAGGCCGACAAATATCACTTTTCCCACCGGCTCGTCGCGCTCGGCATGACGCACCGCCAAGCAGTCGCCGTCATCCTGCTCCTGACGTTCGCCGTCGGTCTCATGGCGGTGCTCCTGCCGAAACTGTCCGGCGCGCAAGGGATGCTCGTGCTGTCGCACACCGTCTGCATTTTCGCCGTCATCGCGCTCCTGGAACGCAGCAGCAGCAACAAGATGCGGGCGCTGGGGATCAACGGCGCGGGCGCGGCCGGCAAGGAAGACAAGGGAGATGTGGAAAACCGCCGTCCGCAGTAAAGGGTTCTGGTTCGGCGTGGTCGTCTCCTGTGTCGGGCTGGCCGTGGCGCTGCACGGCGTGCGGCTGGACCGGCTGGGCGCGGAGCTGGCGTCGGCGCCGTGGGGTCCGGTCCTCGCGCTGGGGCTCGCGATGGTGCTCGCGACGGGGGTGCGGGCCTACCGGTGGAAAGTCAGCATCGAGAGTTTCGCGCCCGTCGCGTACAAGAATGTTTTCTCGGCGTTCATGGCGGGCATGTTCGGTCTGAACGTGATTCCCGCGCGAGTCGGGGAGTATCTGCGGGTATTCGTTCTGGGCAAGAATTCGTCCCTGAGCCAGAGCGCGATTCTGGCCACGGTGGTCCTGGAGCGCGTGGTGGACGGCCTGACGATCCTGACCGTTTTCTCCGCCGCGCTGATCCTTCATCCCGCGCCGGAGTCGCGGTCGGTCCTGGCGAATGTGCGGACGGAGTTTCTGTGGATCGTCCCCCTGATTTTTCTCGGATGTCTGTGGTTTCTGTATGCCGTGTCGAAAAATCCAGCCCGGCCGGTCGAGGTCATCCGGCGGATCTGCCGTCCGTTCGGCGCGGCCGGCGCGAAACTTCCGGGAATCGTGGAGCGGTTTTCCGGCGGGCTTGTGATTTTCGCCGATCCCGCGCGTCTGGCGCGGTACTTGGCGTGGTCGTTCATCGCATGGATGTCGATCGCGTTCTGGTATTATCTGAATTTTCTCGCGATGGGCATCTCCCTGGGAATGGCCGAAGCCGTGGTGCTGATGTCGGTGGTGGTGGTCGGCGTGATGATCCCGGCCGCGCCGGGATTCGTGGGCACCTACCATGCGTTCTGCAAGGGATGCCTCGTGGCGTTCGGCGTGGACGAGACCGTGGCGCTGACCTTTGCGGTGATCACCCACCTCGTGCCCTACGTGTTGCACACGTTCATTGGTTTCGTGTGCGTGCTGCGTGAAAATGTGCATTGGGCGGATCTGGCCGCGCGGTCCCCGCAGGCCCAATGAAGATTCTGATTCTTGCGGCCGGCTATTCGACGCGCCTGTATCCGCTGACGCTGGATATTCCCAAACCCCTTCTGGAGATCGGCGACCGGAAGATGCTGGATCATTTGCTGGACCGCCTCCGGCCGCTGCCTCATTCCGAAATCGTCCTGGTGTCGAACCACCGTTTTGTCGACCAGTTTCAAGTCTGGTCCCGGACCGCCGGCCTGCCCATCACGGTCCTGGACGACGGCAGCCGCAGCGAGCAGGACCGGCTCGGCGCCGTGGGCGACATGGCGTTTGCGGTGCGGGAGCGGTCGATTGGGGAGCCGATGCTGGTGGTGGCCGGGGACAACCTGTTCGATTTCCCGCTGGAGCCCTTTGTTGCGGAATTTGAAAAAAAGTCCGCGCCGCTGGTCGGTTTGTACGAGTATCCCCGGTGGCAACATTTGTCGAAATATGGCATTGTGACGCTGGACGAAGCGGGCAGATTTTCTGAATTCGTCGAGAAGCCGAAGGAGCCGCGGTCGAATCTGGTGTCGATGTGTCTCTATGTATTTCCGGCGGACACCCTGCCGTTCTTGGCCCGGTATCTGTCCGGTTCGGACCCGAAGGACGCCCCGGGGCACTACATCCGGTGGCTGATGGGCCAGTGCGGCGTGCACGGCCACCGGTTCCGGGGCGTGTGGCTGGACATTGGCGATCTGGATTCATTGGAAGAAGCCAGAAAAATTTTCGGAAAGAAGGAGTCGATTCATGGGAAAAACGTATGACGTGAAAAATCTGTCGCTGGTGAAAGCCGGCGTGAAGCGCATCGAGTGGGCGCGCCGTGCGATGCCGGTGGTGCGCAGCATTGAGGATCGGTTCCGGCGGGAGCGCCCACTCAAGGGCGTGCGGATCGGCGCGTGCCTGCACGTGACGACCGAGACGGCGAACCTGATGCGCGCGCTGGCCGCCGGCGGCGCAGATGTGCGGCTGTGCGCGTCGAATCCGCTGTCGACCCAGGACGACGTGGCGGCGGCGCTGGTGAAGGAATTCGGCGTTCCGGTTTTCGCCATTCGCGGCGAGGATCGCAAGACGTATTATTCGCACCTTCGGTCGGCCCTCGGGCACAATCCGCAGATCACGATGGACGACGGCGCCGATCTCGTCTCGGAACTGCACCGTCGCGATGATGGCCGGGTGATTTTGGGCGGGACCGAGGAGACGACCACCGGCGTGATCCGGCTTCGGAGCATGGCCCAGAAGGGGGTTCTCAAGTTTCCCGTCATTTCCGTCAACGACGCCGACACGAAACATCTGTTCGACAACCGCTACGGCACAGGCCAGAGCACGCTCGACGGGATCATCCGGTCGACCAACACGCTGATCGCCGGCCAGACCATCGTGATCTGCGGCTACGGCTGGTGCGGCCGGGGCGTGGCGGAGCGCGCGCGGGGAATGGGCGCGCACGTGATGGTGGTCGAGGTCGACGCGGTCCGCGCGCTGCAGGCGGTGATGGACGGTTTCCGCGTGGCGCCGATCGGGAAGGCGGCGCTGGTGGGCGACGTGTTCATCACGGTGACCGGCGACATCAACGTGATCCGCCGGGAGCATTTTCTAAAAATGAAGGACGGCGTCATCCTGGCCAATTCCGGCCACTTCAACGTCGAGATCGACATCCCGGGGCTCGAAAAGCTTTCCAGGTCCACCCAGACCCTGCGGGACAACGTCGTCGAATATGTGCTGCGAAACGGCAAGCGGGTCGTGTTGCTCGGCGAGGGCCGCCTGGTCAATCTCGCGGCGGCCGAGGGCCATCCGGCCATGGTGATGGACATGAGCTTCGCCAACCAGGCGCTGTCGGCCGAGTACCTGACGCAACACGGCCGCCGTCTGAAGCGGCAGGTGTATCCGGTGCCGAAGGAGATTGACGAGGCGATCGCGCGCCTGAAGCTGAAGACGATGGGCGTCTCCATTGATCGGCTGACGCCGGAGCAGAAGACCTACCTGGCCTCCTGGGAAATGGGCACCTGATCCGTTTGGCGCGTTTGCCCGTCCGGATGAAACGCTCCAACTCAAAGATCACGCGGCCGGCTGGAGCGGCGGCGCCGCCGCCGGCCGCGCCAACACTCGCGTTGCCCGTGTCGGGCCGCCGTCTCGTCGACGTGCGGGCGGGGGATGTCGCGTCGATGCGGGAGATGACCCAGACGCAACTGTTGGGTCTGATCCTGCGGCTGGTGCAGATGACGTTCCGGTTCGACACGTGCGCGGCCTTTTCGTACGACGACAAAACCCACCGGCTGGTGCTTTCGGAAAGTATCGGCCTGCCGACCGCGGGCGGGTCGGATCCGATCTCGCTGGAGGACGACCCCGTGATTCAGCAGGTGGTTCTCGAGTCGAAGGCGATCGTGGTGAACACGCCGCTGTCGGAGTGCGAGCCGACGCTTCTTCGGGCGTTCATGGCCGTCCCGATCGTGCTGAACAACAGCGTGGTCGGCACGCTCAACATGAGCCATGTCTCGGAGCGCCCCTATCAGGACGAGGACATGCAGCGTCTGAGCGCGATCGCGTCCCAGGCGGCCTTTCTCGTCCAGTCAGCGCGGACGATGGCGGAGATCGAGCTGGAGACGCGTGAGATTCTCGAAACGGTTCCGCTGCCGATCGTCAAAGTGGATTTTGCGGCGTCGCGGTGCGTGGTGAATCCGGCCGCCAAGGTTTTCTTTGATCTTCCGGTCGAGAAGGTGGAGATGAAGGTCTTTTACCATCAGGCCGGTATTTTTCTCGACCGGGATCTTTCTCCGATTCTGGCCGAGGTTCAGAAGACGGGCAAGGATTTGGGCGGGATCGAGATCAAGGGACAGGGCGAGCGCGAGGCTATCTTGAACCTGACGGTGGCCGCGATTTTATCGCGGGAGAAGACGATCGGCGCCGTGCTGGTGTTTGAGGACCTCACCGAGATCCTGCATGCGCGGGAGACCGCCGAACGGAGCGAGCGTCTGGCCGCGCTGGGGCAGCTTGCGGCGGGCGTGGCGCACGAGGTGAAGAATCCGCTGACGTCGATCAAGGGGTTCACGCAACTGTTGAAGGGCAAGAAGAACGATCCCGCGTTTCTGGAAAAATACGTGTCTCTCGTTTCCGGCGAAATCGACCGGCTGGACCACATCGTCGAGCAGCTCCTGCAGCTTGCGCGGCCGAAAACGGCCAAGCTCAAAAAAGCGGACCTTCGGGAGTCGGCGCGCCGGGTCGCAGAACTCGTCGAGTCCCAGCTCGACAAGAAATCGGTCCGGCACGAGCAGACGTATCCGGACGTTCCGGCCGAGGTCCTGATCGACGCCTCGCAGATCGAGCAGGTGATCCTGAATCTTCTTCTGAACGCCGTCGAAGCCGCCCCGTTGCGCGGCGGGCTTATCCGGACGACCATTGAAGTTGGGCCCGACTCGGTGGTCCTGGCCGTTCAGGACAACGGCCGGGGCATCAAACCGGAATACATCGAGAAACTATTTCATCCCTTTTTCACCACGCGCCGCGGCGGTACCGGCCTGGGTCTGGCCGTGTCGCACCGGATCGTCACGGACCACGGCGGCAAGATTTTCGTGACGAGCGTGCCGGGCATGGGCGCGCGGTTTGCGATCGAGTTGCCGCGTCCGGGCGAGCAGGCCAACCCCCGATGACCGCCAAACCGGCCGGGCGCGCGAGCATTCTGGTCATCGACGACGACATTTCCATCGGCGTATTTTTCGCCGAACTCTTCGCGGGCCAGTATGACGTCACGGTGGCGAATTCGGGGGAGGAGGGATTCCGGCGGTTTCAGGAAGCGGAGCCGCAGGTGGTCCTCCTGGACGTGCGCCTGCCGGACATTTCAGGGGTGGACGTTCTGGAGCGGATCAAAAAGACGTCGCCGCCGCATCCGTCCGTCATCATGATCACCGCCAACCGGGACGTCGAGTCGGCCGTGCGCGCCATGAAGCTCGGCGCGTTCGACTATCTCCTCAAGCCGTTCGGCAGCAACGAGGAGCTGGCCGTGGTCGTCGAAAAGGCCGTGGATGACCGCCGGCTCCGGGTGGAGGTCCGGACGCTGCGGCACGAAGTCCAGCAGTTCTACAGTCCGGACAACCTCATCGGCAAAAGTCCCCTGATGAAATCCGTGCAGGATCGGATCGAGAAGGTTCTGGACAACGACATCACGGTTCTCATTCGAGGAGACAGCGGCACCGGCAAGGAGATGGTGGCGCGAGCGATCCATTACGGGAGCCGCCGGGCCGACCGGCCCTTTGTCACGCTGAACTGCGCCGCCATCCCGGAGAACCTCCTGGAAAACGAACTCTTCGGCCACGAAAAGGGCGCGTTCACCGGCGCGATCCAGTTCCGGAAGGGCAAGTTCGAAACCGCCGACACCGGGACACTCTTTTTGGACGAGATCGGCGCCCTGGACTACAACCTGCAGGCGAAGCTTCTCAGGGCGCTGCAGGAACGCGAGGTCGAGCGCGTGGGCGGCACGCGTCCGATCACGGTCGACGTCCGGATCATCTCGGCCACGAGCCGTAATCTGGAGGAGGCTTTGCGGCAGGGGAAATTCCGGGACGACCTTTTCTATCGCATCAACGTGATGACCATCACCATCCCGCCGTTGCGGGATCGCAGGGAGGACATACCGCTTCTGGCGAACCATTTCTTGAAAAAGCATGCGCCGCGGCTCGGCCGGGAAGCCCATGAATTTTCACAGGCCGCCATGCAGAAGCTTCTGGGCTATTCCTGGCCCGGCAACGTTCGGGAACTGGAGCACACGATCGAACGCGCCATCATTTACTCCGAAGGCGCGCTCGTGTTGCCGGATTTCATTGAGCTGACGGAGATCGCGGCGGCGTCCGGCGCCGCCGCAGCGGCGTCCGACGCCTGCGGCGCGCCGATGAGCAGTCTGGATGTTGCGGAGAAAACGGCGGTCCAGGATGCGTTGAACCGGACGGCCTGCAACATCTCGCGGGCGGCCGAGATTCTCGGCATCACGCGCAAAACGCTGCGCGCCAAAATGGTGAAATACGGGATCCAAAAAGGAACCGAGACCGGGTCCGCCGAGCCGTCCGCTTAGAATTTGACATGGAGCCACTGAGAGGCGTTCGGATCCTGGATCTGACCAAGGTTCTGGCGGGTCCGTTTGCGACGCAGTTGCTGGGCGATTTTGGCGCGGACGTGATCAAGGTCGAGCGCCCGGGCGAGGGGGACGACACGCGCGCATTCGGGCCGCCCTTTGTCGAGGGCGAGAGCACCTATTTCCTGTCGATCAACCGGTCGAAGCGCAGCATCGCGCTGAATCTGAAATCGTCGGCGGCGGTCGAGGTCGTGAAGAAGATCGCATCGTCGTCCGACGTGCTGATCGAGAATTTCCGGCCGGGCAGCCTCAAAAAAATGGGATTGGACTACGCGTCTCTGCACGGTCAATTTTCCCGCCTGATTTACGTTTCCATTTCAGGTTTCGGCGCCACCGGCCCCGACGCGCCCCGGCCCGGGTACGACCTTGCGGTCCAGGGCCTTTCCGGCATCATGAGCATCACCGGCGATCCGGCCGGCCCGCCGACCAAGGTCGGCACATCGATCGCCGACCTCGTCGCCGGCCTGTACGCGGTGCAGGGGACGTTGCTCGCGCTCTACGCGCGGGAAAAAACCGGCCGTGGCCAGTTCGTGGATGTGTCGATGCTCGACGGCCAGATATCGCTCCTGACCTTTCAGGGACAGAAGTATCTTTCGACCGGCGCCGTGCCCGGGCGGCTCGGCAACCAGCACCCGAGCATCTGTCCGTACGAGACATTCGCGGCCAAAGACGGATATTTCAATCTGGCCGTCGGCAACGACCGGCTGTGGGCCCACTTTTGCGAGGCGGTCGGCCGCGCGGACCTGGTGTCGGACGTACGATTCAAAACGAATCCGGACCGCGTGAGAAATCACGACGCGTTGTACGGGATTTTGTCCCGCGTGTTCAAGGATCGTTCCGCCGCCGAATGGATCGAAAAACTCGAAAAGGCCGGCGTGCCCGCCGCGCCGATTCTTCCGGTCGATCAGGTTTTCTCGCAGCCGCAGGTCCGCGCCCGAACCATGCGGGTCGCCGTGCCGCACGCGAAGATCGCCAACCTTGAAATGGCCGGTGTCCCGGTCCAGCTCTCCGACACGCCGTCGCACATCCGCCGCGGCCCGCCGCTCCTCGGCGAACACACCGACGAAATCCTAGCCGAGGCCGGGCTCGGCCCGGAAGACATCGCGTGCCTCCGAAAGGATGGGGCGTTTGATTGACAGGGCATGACGCCTAAAGCACATTTTCAAACCCAGATGGATTTTTCGAAATGGCGGAAGGACATTTATGAGCCGCTGATCCGGAAGCATGCGGAGCGCCGGCCGGCGTTTGCGACGAGTTCGGGCATCCCGGTGGAGCCTCTGTATTCGCCGGCGGCAGCGGAGAACGGCGTCGGATTTCCCGGCGTGTATCCCTACACGCGCGGGATCCAGGCGAGCATGTATCGCGGGAAACTCTGGACCATGCGGCAGTACGCGGGCTTCGGCACGGCCGAGGCGTCCAACGCGCGGTACAAGTATCTGCTCTCGCAGGGCCAGACCGGTCTGTCCGTCGCGTTTGATCTGCCGACCCAGCTCGGGATGGATTCGGACGATCCCCTGGCCCGCGGGGAAGTCGGCAAGGTCGGGGTCGCGATCGATTCGATCGAGGACATGGAGCGTCTCCTGGACGGAATTCCCCTCGATCGCGTGTCGGTGTCGATGACCATCAACGCGCCCGCGGCGATTTTATGGGCGATGGTGATTGCCGTCGCGCGCCGCCGCGGCGTGGCGCTCGACCAACTGAACGGGACAATCCAGAACGACGTGTTAAAGGAATACATCGCGCGCGGCACCTACATTTTCCCGCCCCGGCCCTCGCTGCGGATCGTGACGGACATATTTGAATATGGAGAAAAGGTTGTCCCGAACTGGAACACCATCTCGATTTCCGGGTACCACATCCGGGAGGCCGGGTCGACCGCCGCGCAGGAGGTGGGTCTGACGTTCGCGAACGCGGTCTGTTACGTCGAGTCGGCCATCGCGCGCGGGCTGGATCCGGACCGGTTTTTGCCGCGCGTGTCGTTTTTCTGGAACGCGCACAACCAGTTCCTGGAGGAAGTCGCGAAATTCCGCGCTGCGCGCCGTCTCTGGGCGAAGCTGTGCCGGGACCGGTTCAAGGCCAAAGATCCACGCTCCTGGATGCACCGGTTTCACACCCAGACCGGCGGATCGACCCTCACGGCCCAGCAGCCGCTGAACAACGTCGCGCGCACAACCGTCCAGGCCCTTGCGGCGGTTCTGGGCGGGACCCAGTCGTTGCACACCAACGCCTACGACGAGGCGCTGTGCCTGCCGACCGAAACGGGCGCGACGGTGGCCCTGCGGACGCAGCAGATTCTCGCGCATGAGAGCAAGGCCGGCGACACGGTGGATCCGCTGGGCGGGTCTTATTGCGTGGAGGCGCTGACGGACCGGCTGGAGGCCGAGGCCGAAAAAATCATCAAGAAGGTGGACGAGATGGGCGGCGCCGTCGCCGCGATCGAGGCCGGATATCCGCAGCGCGAGATTCAGCGAAGCGCGTATGCCGCGCAGCAGGCGCTTGAGAAGAAAGAGGAGATTGTCGTGGGCGTGAACGAGTTCAAGGCCGGCCGCGAGCCTTCCATGCCCGTCATGAAAGTTGACCTGAAATCCGAGCGATCGCAGGTGAAGCGGTTGAAGGCGTATCGGAAAAAGCGCGACGCGCGCGCGGCGAGCGGGGCCTGCGATCGGCTCTCGAGAGCCGCCGGTGGGCAGGACAATCTCATGACCCATATCGTCACCGCGGTCGAGTCGGGCGCGACGGTCGGCGAAATCGCCGGCGCGATCAAATCGGTGTTCGGGGAGGCGCAGCATGTCCGGACGGTTTAGGCTCCCGGTCCTCTGGGTGAGCCTGTCGCTCCTGCTCTTGTCGGGCTGTCAGATCTGGAACAACAAATGGATCCGTGTGCGGCGCGGGCCGAATCCCGAGGCGACCCGGATCCAGCTCGGCATGCCGGTCCTGATGGGGCCCAAGGAGCAGGTTGAGCGTTTTTTCCATGCGTACGCGCGCAAGGACTGGAAGGGGATGGCGACGTCCCTGGACGAGTTTTCGGATTTGCACTATATCCAGGACAAGGTTCAAAAAGATTTCGACCGGTACGTCGAAATCATTGTGGAGGTGAAGGTGAAGCGTCCGGTCTTCAACGACGCGCGAGACAAGGCGCAGGTGGACGTCAAGTTCGAGATCGAGAAGATCGACCAGACTTCCGGCGCGCTCCATCAAGCAAAGGGATCAGGCTCGTTTGTTGTGGCCTCCAAGGGCGGCTGGGAGATTCTCGGCTACATCGGCGATCCGTTTTGGGGCACGGGGGAGGCGGAGGCGCAGTGAAACCGCCCGCGCGAATCCTGATCGCGAAGGTCGGGCTGGACGGGCATGACCGCGGCGCGAAGGTCATCGCGCAGGGATTGCGGGACGCCGGATTCGAGGTCATCTACACGGGCATCCGGCAGCGGCCGGAGGATGTGGTGCGCGCGTGTACGGAGGAGGACGTCCAGGCGATGGGTCTGTCGTCCCTGTCCGGCGGGCACATGGCGAATTTTTCGGACATCGTGAAAGAGATGAAAAAGCAAAAGCAGTTCGGGAAGGTGGTGCTGTTCGGCGGCGGCGTGATCCCGGAGTCGGACCGGCGTGCGTTGATCAAGAAGGGATTTTTTGAAATTTACACGCCGGGCACATCCATCCAAAAAATCGTCGAAGACCTGCGGTCTCGCCTGCGTTGAACACATCTTCCGGCCGCGCAGAACTTGCGGCGTGGCTGACGGGACTGGACAACGGCGATCCGGCCGCGGTGGACCGGCTGGCGGAAAGCCGGCTGGACCGGCTGCCGTACCTGGTCGGCGTCACGGGCGCCGCCGGGGTCGGCAAGAGCATGCTGCTCGCCCGACTGCTCGATCGCCGCAAGCCTGCGGGCGCGGGGGTTCTCGCGGTCGATCCGACGCATCCCGCGAGCGGCGGCGCGATTTTGGGCGACCGCGTGCGGATGCCGAACCTGCCGGTGGGCGTGTTTCTCCGGAGCGTCGCCACGCGCGGCGGGACGAGCGGTCTTTCGGAGAAGCTGATCGACATGGCCGCCGCGATGAAAGTTTTCGGACACGAGGACGTTTTTGTGGAAACGGTGGGGATCGGCCAGGACGAGACGGCGGTGCGGCAGGTCGTCGACACGCTGATCGTGGTGGAGGCGCCGGGCCTGGGGGACGAGATTCAGGCCATGAAGGCGTCGCCGCTGTCCGTTGCGGACATCATCGTCGTGAACAAGTGCGACAAGCCCGGCGCGGCGGAAACCGCAGCCGTCCTTTCTGAGACCCTTGGGAAAAAGGCGATTCTGACATCGGCTCTGGATGGCGCCGGAGTCGAGGAACTGTCGGCCGAAATAGACGCCGCGCGGCACGCGGCCCTGCGGGAGGACGTCAAGCCGGCCGCCGACCGGCGCAAGCTCGCGTGGCGGATGTCGCAGGCGCTGGCGAAAAAATGGGCCGACCGGATCGCCCGTGCATCGTCGGACTGGTGCGGGGACGGGCCGCCGGAAGGAGCGGTTCAGGGCCTGTATCGCCGGCTGCGGGACATTCTTTCTTTCGTGCCGGATCACGTCGCGGTGGCGGTCCCGGATTTGAACGAGGCGGTCCGCGCCTATGAGAAACTCGGATTTTTCCTGGAACGCCGCGAGTCGTTTCCAACGGAGGGCGTCGAGACGGCATTTTTCAACGCGGGCGGATTCCACATCGAACTTCTTCAGCCGACCCACGCCGACAGCCCGATTTCCAAATTCCTCTCGGACCGTGGGGCCGGCCTGCACCACGTGGCGTTCGAGGTCGATGACCTGCGCGAGGTTGAGCGGTCGATCAAGTCCCGCGGCCTCGAGGTTCTGGGCGGGATCCGGCCGGGGACGCGGGGCAAGCAGATACTGTTTCTTCATCCGAAATCGAGTTGCCGGGTCCTGCTTGAATTTTGCGCCTGCGCCATGCACTCTGAGGCGTAGATGCTGATCTGCAACATTGACGGAACGATCGCCGACAACGCGCACCGCCGAAGGCTCCTGGCGGACGGGACATTCGACTGGGACTATTTCCTTCGGCCGGACCTGATTTCCCAGGACCGCGTGTTCCCGTATGCCCGGGAGGTCCTGACGCGCCTCACCGTGCGACACCCCATGATTCTTTTGTCCGGGCGCGAGGAGCGGTTCCGGTCGATCAGCCGCGCCTGGCTGGCCGAGCAGGGCCTGCCGGCGCCGACCAAGCTGTACCTGAGACCGGACGGGGACCGGCGGACATCAACGGAGTTCAAGACAGAGATTCTTTCCAGGATCATCGAGCATGCCCATGAGGCGGTGTCGTTCGTAGACGACAACGCCGAAATGGAGTCGATCTGCGCGCGGTTCGGCATCCAGATCCTCCGCGCGCCCCAAATCTGGGAGGAACTGTTCCGGTACATCCATCTCTTGTAGATTCCCGTGGCCGCCAAAACCGTTCTCGTGCTGATTGACGGCGTCCGGTACGACGCCCTCTTCAAAGTCAACGACTGGGTCGGCCTGCCGAACATGCGGGGCATCCTCAACGACGGTGTGCTCTGGCGGAACGTTTACACGCTCGAACCGTTCCTGACCAACCACATCACGCAGAAAATCCTGACCGGCCACCAGCACTACACGCAGAATTACACGATTTTCCAGCGCCTCGAGTATCTCGGATTCAGGACGGCCTCGGTCGGCACCAATCCGTGGGACGGGCGGGGCGCGCGGTTCAACTTCGACAACCTCTACGACAAAGAGCACAATTACCAGTCGGACGACGTCCGGTTCGACTGCGCGTGCAGGATTCTCCCCAAGGTCGATTTTGTCTATCTCTACACGGTCGAAACGGACGAGTACGCGCACGTGTGCCGGGACGCGCACCGGAACATCTACTCCTGGGAATCCCCCTACATCTGGGCCATCAAGCGCACCGACACGCGGCTGGGCCGCCTGCGCGGGTGGCTCGAAAAAATCACGCGCGGCCATTACAACCTGATCTGCGTCGCCGATCACGGCATGACCGACAACGGCCGGCATTCCATCGGCACCTGGACGATGGAAGCCGTCACGCACGTGCCGGTCTTCGCCTGCGGCGTAAACTTCAAACGCGGCGCGAAAGTCGACGCGCGTTTCTACGTGACCGACCTCGCCCACGCCATCGTGAACCTCTACGACGCGCGCGTCCCGGCGCACATGTTCAACTCCGTTCTGTCGCGCGCGGCCGCGATGCCCGCCGTGCGCTCCTGACCGCACATCTGCTTTTTGGTATGTCGTTCGATTAACCATTCACGCCGGAAAAACCAAGGCGTCACTCTCGTCGCGGTGGCGCTATCGGCCTTGGCCTATCGCCGCCGTGTCGGCTCCGGCAGGACCGACCGGCGATAACTCAAGAATCAGGGTTCAGTCCCTTGATTCTGCGGCATATAAATTGGAACCGTCCCCCCTTTTTTTCACGTCAGTCTCGACGGGTCAAACTGCCGCGCACCGTGGAAAACGGTGAGTATCTCCACGCACTTGTCTTTGAGCCTGTAAACGAGCCGATAACTGCCTATAATGGCCTCGCGAATTACGGGATCGCCGATCTCGGGAACGATTCGACCGGATTCGGGAAACAGGGTGATTCGATCGATGGCGCGGAAGGTGTCAACGGCGAAGAGGCGCGCGTAGTGGGAGGAGTCCCTGGCGATGAATTTGACGATGGACTCGAGGTCTTGCGCCGCCTGAAGTGTCCATCTTACTTCAACCATCGCTTCATCTTTTGCCGGATCTTCTCGTCTGAAACTGTTTGACGCGCGTCAGCCTGCCGGATGCCCTTTTCAATCTTGGCAAGAAACAACAGCCTCTCCATCGCGTCTTCGTAGGAGGCGTCATCCGGAAGACTCCTGACCGCTTTGATGACTTTCTGCTTGACCGTCATGAATAAAGAATACCCGGCGGCGGGTTGAAATTCAAGCGCATATTCCCGTTCCTGCGGTCCGACGCGGATTTTCGGCCGGAAAAACGAAGGCGTCACCCTCGTCGCCGGGGCGGCTCCGGCAGGACCGACCGGCGATAACTCAAGAATCAGGGTTCAGTCCCTTGATTCTGCGGCATATAAATTGGAACCGTTCCCGTTTTTTTCCCGTTTTTTCGGCCGTGTCCCCGTTTAACCGGACTTACGCACGAAAGTGGCGAAAACGCGCGTAAATAGGCCGTAGAGCGATTTTTCGGGTCAGGTCTGTACTACATTTGGCAATCCGGCCTCACTTTTTCCTGGAGAGGGATTCGTAGATGGGCGAGGAGTCTTCGTTGCTGTTCATCCGGGCGGCTCACCCTTCGCAGTCGCAGTAATTTCCCGTCTGTTGTCGGAAGCATAATATCCCCGCTTTTGATTTGGGACAGAATTCGCAACGCTTTTGCCGGAGAGACATCGTAGTCCTGATCAAACAGAACGCCCGAGTTTTTCAGTTGGTGTTTGAGCGTCACCCACAACGCGTAGCCGAGGAACGCCACAAGAATGTGGGCCTGCACCCGTTTTTTATCGTGATGCCAAATCGGTCGCACGGATAAATCCCCTTTGATCGCCCGGAATGCCGCCTCGGCCTCCGTCAACTGGATATACATTTCCCAAACCTTGCCGGCGTCCAGTTCGCCGAGGTTGAAGGTTCGCAGCAGGTACGTCCCGTCCGTCAGTTCTGCCCATTTCAGGCGTTCGGCGTGATGCCACCATCTCATCGTCTTTTGATGTCGTCCCTTCAGTTCCCACCGATAAAATTTGCCCGCACTTGGATACCGTCCCAACAGACGGCCCACCGCCACATGAATTTTTTTCGTCTCCTTGATCTGCCCTTTCTCGACTCGCCGCCGCAGTCCATCCAATCCCTTCTCCATCGCCTTCATTACACGTCGCCGCATCGCGCTCTCTTTCTCCCTCCTCCCCGTCGACCGCGCCACGACAAACGTCTCATGCCGCTTCACGCGCGGCACCCGCAATACCTCCACCTCCTCCCTCACCTTCTCCCAACTCTTCGACAGCAGTTCCGTCTCCAACGCCTTCATCTCCGACCGCCTCACCCCAACCACATACGGCATCTTCCGCCGACGCAGCATCCTCAGATTCTTCTCCGATGTCACTCCCCGATCAAACACCCAGATCCGACGCGCGCGGCCGTATCTGCGCTCGACCGCATTCAAAATCTCTTTCAGCGTCGTCACGTCCCGCCGGTTCCCGTCGAACACTTCGTACGCCAGCGGAAACCCCTCCGCACTCACAACCAGCGCCACCACCACTTGCTTGCAATCCGACCGATGATCCCGCGAGTATCCTCGCTGGGCCTGTGGATTGCCCGCAGCAGCTCCCTCAAAATATGTGCTCGTCAGGTCGTACAGCAACAGGTCATACGTGATCCCGAACAACTCCCCATACCGCTTTTTCAGAAACGTCTCCAGCGCCTCCTTGTGTTCGTGCATCAGATCCAGACATCGATACAACCGGTCCGTGTTGATCTTCTCTTCCGCCACCTCCAGTATGTCGTCCAAGGCCGTCTGCCGATACCAGGTCTGTTCAATCCTCAATTCGCTGCCCGGCCCGCACAACCGGTTGATCGCCAGTACCGCCGCGATCCGACTCCACGGCACATCCGCGTCCAGTCCGTCCAGACGCTGGGCGTAAAACCGATCCAGTCCCAGTCTCCGCCATAACATCCATCCCGCGTACACGTCCCCGTAATCCCGCGGCCGCTCCCAGTACACCTCATTCAGCCGCACCCGGGCCACGTTCGACTCCTTTGGAACCTCCGCCGCATCGTCTCCAAACAGAGAAAGCTCCCGGCTCTCTCCGCGGCCATCGATCACTTCGATCGTTTTTTGCCATTTGGATTTGCCAGTCCCGTTGATCTCACCCAGATAGCAGACCGTCCGGTGACGCGGCCCTCGGTCCGTCCGCACCGTCTCGCAGATCGAATAGTAGGCGTGATCCTTGCCGTCCTTGAATCGCGAATGCGTCTTCAGAAACATCGTATACACATTGCCACATTTTTCCGGCTCGGCAAGAAGGTAGGTCTGTACTACATCGCTTTTTCAGCCTTTTTGGAAAATTCTCAGAGGGAAAATAGAAAAACGAGCGTCAAAAATTCTATTTTTGGCCGTTTGGTGCGTAAGTTCGGTTAATACTGGGAGGTCTTGGCATGTCCGACAATGGTAACGGCGAAAGCCGGTATTACGTGATTTTGAAAAACGACGACGTCCACACGTTTAGCGAGGTCATCCGGATCCTGGAGCGGGTTCCGGGGAAGTCCCATGTCAGCGCGACGAACGTGGCCATCGCCGCCCATACCCTGCAGTTCGCCGCTGTCTATCGCGGTGACCTTGCGGGCGCCAATGTCCTGCACGCCGCGCTGACAAAACTCAGCCAAGACTACGAGCGCCTTGCCGACCACTGCATCGAATCGGAAGACAGCAAAAAATTTATCAAAGCCATCCGCCACTTCCGCACCGGCGACCGGCAGTTGGAAAAACTGCGAAAGCTTCTGTAATGTTCAGAATGAGGTTCAGCATCTTGCGGTAGAAGTCGTGGATGAAGTCTGTCGACGGCGACGGCAAAAAGCAAATGTTAAAATGTTAGTATCCGTCCCCACCCACCCCGGGGGCCTTTTGCCGTTCACCGAGAATCTGGTGAACCAAATCCAAAAAGTCCCTGATGACGAATGGTTTTTTAAAATACCCGGCCAGATCCCGCTTGATATTCATCCCTTCATGTTTCAACTGTCCGGCTGTTGTTTCCCTGGGTTGGGCTGAAATCATCATCACAGAAATCCGGCGCAATGCTTTTTTAGATTTCAGCATCGACAGGAATTTCACCCCGCCGATTCCCCCCGAACGCATGACATCTTGAATGAACAGATGGACGGTCCGGCGCCGGAGGATCGACAGCGCTTCGTCCTCGTCCGTCGTTCCAACGAATTCATAGCCGGCATCTTCGATGATCGCGCGGTATATTTTCAACGTGTCGCGGTCGTCATCAAGGCACAATATCTGTTTCACACGTGTATGGGCTTGTTTCCAATATATACGGATGCCAGGGCATTGGCCACTCGGTTGTATAATTCTGGCGGGATTTCATCGCCGACATTAATTTTTGCAGGCTCGGGGGCCAGCTTCGGATCCCCATAGGTGATCCCGCTCGGCAGATGTTCGACGGCCTCAATTGCCCGAACATCTTCCCATACGCCCGCCACCACGGGCGCCGCGTGTGCTCGTTCATCATAGTGGAGTTTAAAAATATCGCGCGGGAGGGTAGATGTCACGACTCGGTGGGCTTTGTCTTCATCAGGCGCCTGATCAGATCATGATAGTGCGTCAGGTCGACCACGCTTACCCTAAAACCGGCGATGCGGAGGGTGCGGTAGATTTTGCGGGCGCGGTTGACGGGGCCGCCGTAGACGACGGAGAGGCCGGCGAAGTGGGTTGACATGGCGACGTTGAACCCGAAGACCGGAGGCAGGCGGCATTCGAGCGAGATGGCGGCGATCACCTCGTCGAACGAGTGGCGATCGTCGTTGTGGAGGATGACGAAGAATGGCCTGCGAGTGTCGGGGACGCGGCCGCCGTCGGCCGGCCGGCTGTTGTCGTCGCCGGATGCGTCATGGAGAGACATATTGCATGCCCCCTTTGTCCGACACGGCCGATGTGTCGATGTCACCGATGGCCAGCGACTCAAGACGGATGGTCTCCAACCTGGGAGTGCTTACTCGCGCAGAGGCCTCGGCGACGTAGAGCCGCGCCTGGTTCCAGCCATGGACGGCCTTTTCGATCACGAGAAATGCCAGGCTGCGGCCGTCGACGTAGTTGCCGATGGACGTGAATGTCACGAGGATCCACAGCACCGCGAAGAACCGGAGGAATTCCTTGAATGGCCAAAACAGAAATCGCAACATCTGTCACACCCCCTTTGGGTATTTTGTTTCAGAAAGCGTCTGATCAGGATAAACGCGGGATTTCCGCGTTTTTCCGGTTTGTCATTGCCGGAGAAATAATGGAAATTCACCTGAAATCATCGTTTATTCAAGTTGGAAGGAGGTGGAGTGAAGATGAGCCTCGATGCGACGATGTGGGAGAAGGCGGACGCAAGTTATCAGAATTACCTCGCGTATATCGCCCGGAAGACGGACCGGTTTGAATTGACGCCGGCAGATCTTCTGTACGTAACCAATTTCAAAGGAGGAAACGCCGCCATCCATGAGACGGAGGCAACGATTCAGGACAAGCTGGTTGTCTATGCCGCCGCGATGAAGAGTTTGGAAGCAACGTTTGGCGGGAGGGCGATCAGCGACCTGAACAAAGAGGAACTCGGGGTTCTCAAAACCCGCGCGCAAGAATTCATCATGCTCTCAACGCGGGACCCGAGCGCCATCGATGGGTTCAAATGCGTCTACATGGCGGCTCTCCTCCATTTTTATTTTCCGCGGCTGACGCCCATCCTGGACAAACGGGTACTTGCGGGACTCGGGCTGCTTGTGAAATACGACAGGGACCGGCAGGTGACGGATATTTGGAAGCACTATTCGACACTGATTGAAGGATTTCACGTGTATTTAAAACTCATGCCCGCTAAGATAATTTCACGACGTTTGGAAGCGGGAGAGGGATTTCCAGCGTCTGCGGGCTTTGCAGAATCGACGCTTCCGCC